>OGIE01000081.1_pt1 | contig 120970 bp, 108 predicted proteins | sample 1571581 | NCBI WGS metagenome assembly OGIE01 (sample SAMEA2582021, study PRJEB24529) | metagenome | biome: Human gut stool | place: China | collected 2011
TAGTGATTAATGGTTAGTGATTAGTGATTAACGGGCTGCGCAGCCTTTCATTTTTAACTCTTTCATTTTTAATTTCTAACGCCTCCGGCGTTAGAACCTATCCCAGCGGATCTTCTTCAAGTCCTCCTTCTCCACCGGAATTGCCACCACCTTCTGATGACCCACCTTCTTTATCCTCCGACTTCTCCAATGCAAATGTCACATTCGCCAAACTCCTCGTTGTTGCCATCGTCCCGTTCACCAGACGCAGTTCCTTGTCCGGAACAAAGCGGATATTCACTTTCTTGATATTCCTCACGGTGCAATCGTCCGACTTCTCCACTCCCGAACAGCGGAAAGTCATGTGCAACGTTCCCAATTGATTCAGCTTCACCTTGTCCCCATTGGCAAGATTCGTCTGGACTTCCTCCACCAAAGCCTCAATGACGTGTTTCACATCACCCTTGGTCATAGCACAATTCTTCTGGATACTGGCGGCCAGTGTATCAATATCCACCGTGCCGCACGTGCGGGGTTTCTGACGAAGATAAAACAACATTTGCGAGTTCTTATCACTCACGATTTTTCTACGCTTAAAGCGCTCTACAAGTACATCCATAAAAAATAAGGTTTTGGTTAAAAAAATATTCTATAATGCCTATCATTAAGCACTTCACAAAGATACAACATCCAGAAGCCAAAGTCAAGTATTTCGTCATTTATTTGCCGCTAAAACGACAATTATTTTCCCTCCACAAAATCCGATTTTTTAATTTTCATTTTTTAATTTTTAATTACCTCGCATTCCTCATCATCCACTCCATCGGCGGCACGTACTCCCCTATCTTCGTCATACTGGCATTGTGCCCGAAGTACACATCCCCCGTCTCTCCATTACGGTTTTTTGCCACGATAATCACGCCCAGTCCCTCCGATGGATACTTGCTCTTGCGTTCCGTCGGTATTCCATACACAGCCGGACGGTATAGCAACATCACCAGGTCCGCATCCTGCTCTATCGCCCCGCTCTCACGCAAATCACTCAGTGCAGGCCGATGATCGCCGCGTCCTTCACAGTCACGGTTCAACTGGCAGAGCAGAATCACCGGTATATTCAACTCCTTCGCCATTATCTTCGCCTTACGGCTCGCTTCCGCCACTTCCTGTTCGCGGTTGCGGTTCTTCTGTCCTGAACCTACCTCGCAAAGTTGCAGATAGTCGATGATAAGGACGTCGCACAATCCTTTGCTCTTCAACAACCGCGCCGAAGAGCGGATATGATCCATTCCCATCTTCGGATTATCATCCACATAAACAGGCAGGCGCGCCAACTTGCGGGCAGCCTCCAAAGCCTGTTGCTGCTCGTCGGCAGTCATCAGCCCCGTGCGCATATGGCTGGCATTGATGTCGGCGGCGGCAGCCGTTATCCAGCGGTCGCCCAGTTGCTCGCCCTGCATTTCAAGGCTGTAGACCACCACATGCCTGCCCGCAAGCCCTGCCGTAAGTGCCAGATGCAACCCGAAAGCAGTCTTGCCCACCGACGGGCGGGCGGCAATGATAACCAACTCTCCCGGTTGCCAGCCCGCTGTCAGCCGGTCCAGTTCGGCAAGTCCGGTAGGGATACCGGTGACACCATTCAGGTTGTTTGCCACACGGGCATCCATCAGTTTCAGGGTATCCAGCATCAGCCGGTCCATATCACGCAGATAATCGGCAAAGGCAGCTTCACCTTCCAGATGGTCGGCAAGGTTATGCAGCTCCACCAGCGTGTCGGCTATGTCTATCGTTTCATCGGAAGCGGCAGCCAGCAGACGATGCATGCCGATGATAGCCTCGCGCCGCACATACATTCCACGCAGGATGGCAGCATGCTGCTCCAGATGGGCGGAAGAAGCCACGCGCGAAGTCAGTTGCGTCAGCCGGAACGGCCCGCCCACAGCTTCCAGTTTGCCACGGGCGGCAAGTTCGTTCTTCACGGTGATGATGTCAATGGACCGGCCCGTATGGTACATAGCCAGCAGGGCGGAGTATATCTCGCAATTGTTCTGTTCGTAAAACATCTCGGCGCGGAGCTTGTCGGCCACGAGCACCATGGCTGCCGTTTCCAGCAGACAGGCGCCGAGGACGACTTCTTCCAGGTCGGCATCGTGGGGATTCAGAATTTCAGTCATATTATCCTGTGAATTATAACCTTAATATATAAAGTCGTTATCAAACGATTTGTATTCCAGGTAGTGTGCAGCTCTCAGGCAGTATTGCACATTATTCAGACTATAATAATAATCTTCTATATGCATCAGAGCAAGTTCGCGCTCACGGGCAGACAGTTTTTTCCAGATTTTGGCTATCTGCCCCTTGTTCTCTACAGGCAGATGCGTCACTTCACTGTATTTGCTGATAAACCGTTGCAGAGCTTCATCTACCGGCCTTTCACCCGACTGTTTCTTACCCGCGGGAATACCCGTCCAGGCATCATAGTTGGACACACGAATATGACTAGGACAGGCTCCCGGCACTTTCTCCATGGTGCCCTCTACAAAGCAATGTTCAAAGAAACGCCGGGCATGCGTCCTTGTCCATCCCAATATATCTGCCCACCCGGCAAAAGAAATGATTGACTCTCCCCGCGCACAGATTACCTGCACACCATTATAGAGCGTCACCACATCCCGATAGTTAACAAAGGTCAGTACTCTCAGAAATGCCTCCTCTTCACCATTTGCCGCACCTCTCTTTCCATAAACATCCAGCAGCAATGCCCGGGAAACCATGACATAGCCTGTTTTTAACAAATCATCTTTCATCAATAAAATAGCGTTTTTAAATTAACATCTTTTGCGATTTCCACCGGCCACCCAAACAGACGTCTTTTCTGAATAATATTGAGTACATTACACAAAGAAGTGAACACCTAAATGAAGGGCAAACGAACACAACATAATTATATTAGAAGAAATGATATACTAAAGTATATCTATCAGAACAGATGATGTGTTTGAGTCAAACAGATGATGCATTGGGGCCCAACGCATGATGCGTTTGTCCCAAACAGATGATGTGTTTTCCTTTATTGCCTACCTTAATCAATTTTTCTTTCTTTTTCATTATTCAGTTGTTTACTTATTTACACTTCAAATAAATACATATAATACACTCATACTCTGTATTACAAAGCAAAATTAGGAAGTATTACTCAAAGCTCAATAGCAAATATTTACACCAACACAAATATAAACATCACTAAATAAAATCATTACAGTTATATAGGCGATTTTTATCACCGGTGAGTTGAACAATTATCGTAAGGGACTGGATGAGCATTGCCAAATTCGTTTTGATTTCTTCTGCGAAGTTTATGCCGACCTGCTGCCGCAAGGCATCAGGGAAAGACTGGACGAAAAGGACGGAGCCGTCAACCAACTGGACTATTTGGTTTCGGAATGTGAACGTGCCGGACAGAAGATGTATCTCTTCATCGACGAGTACGACCACTTCACCAACGCCATCCTCGCCGACCCTGAAAGCCTGCACCGCTATACCAATGAGACGCATGGCGAAGGATACTTGCGTGCTTTCTTCAATAAGGTGAAAGCAGGAACCTATTCCAGCATAGAACGTTGTTTCATCACCGGTGTAAGCCCCGTGACGATGGACGACCTCACCAGCGGATTCAACATAGGAACCAATTATTCACTCACACCGGATTTCAACCAGATGATGGGATTCACGGAAGAGGAAGTGCGCGAGATGCTGACCTACTATTCCACAAACAGCCCTTTCAAGCATACTGTAGACGAACTGATAGAGATAATGAAGCCATGGTACGACAACTATTGCTTCGCGCAGAAAAGCTACGGTGAAACCACGATGTACAACTCCAACATGGTGCTTTATTTCGTAAAAAACTACATCATGGGTGGTAATGTCCCGGAAGACATGGTAGAAGACAACATTCGTATCGACTACGAAAAGTTGCGCATGCTCATCCGCAAGGACAAGGAGTTTGCTCACGATGCTTCCGTTATACAGACTCTCGTGAGCCAAGGCTTCATCACTGGAGAACTTAAAAAAGGCTTTCCCGCTTCCGGCATCACCAATCCGGACAACTTCGTGAGCCTGCTCTACTATTTTGGCATGCTCACCATCAGCGGAACACACGAAGGAAAAACCAAACTAACCATCCCTAATCTGGTGGTTCAAGAACAACTCTATACTTACCTACTGAATACTTACAATGATGCAGACCTGAGTTTCAGCAGTTACGAGAAGAGTGAGCTGGCGAGCCGCCTTGCTTATCGGGGAGATTGGAAAGCTTACTTCGACTACATCGCCGACTGCCTGAAAACGTACGTCTCGCAGCGCGACAAACAGAAAGGCGAATTCTTCGTCCACGGCTTCACCCTTGCCATGACTGCACAGAACCGTTTCTACCGTCCCGTCTCCGAGCAGGACACACAGGCGGGCTATGCCGATATTTTCCTCTGCCCAATGCTGGATATCTACTCTGACATGGCACACAGCTATATTGTGGAGTTGAAGTATGCCAAGTATCATGACCCCGAAACCCGCGTGGAGGAACTACGTCAGGAAGCCATCGCTCAGGCCAACCGCTATGCGGATACGGACACAGTGAAATGTGCCGTAGGCACTACCCGGCTGCACAAGATTGTGGTGGTATATAAGGGGATGGAAATGAGGGTGTGTGAGGAGATATAAAAGGTACTCTTTTCTTTCCGAAATCCCCCGTCTCCGGGGGAATAAAAACACGCACGCGTCAGCCTGCCTTATGCACAAACAGTAAATCCTCAACCAGCAGGTTGAAGTCCTGTTCACTGATGCAGCCTTCGTGAAAGTAGAAGTAATGGGTGAGCAAACGGCGCACCTGACGGATACGACACTCGGCGGTATAGCCCTTCCACTCACCTACTTTCTTGCTGTCCAACGCCTGACGGATAACAGCTACATACGGAGTAATCAGACTGCGTACATCATCGCCGGGGCGAACCTGTATCTTCTCATTCGGCAAGATTATAGTCACTTCCGGATGGTCGGCACGAACTATACGCATGGCCTCTGTCCAACGGAAGCCATCTGAAATTACGTCGCGAGTTGTCTTTTTTTTGATGCATCTGTGGCATCAGGTGCCACAAAGGCACGTCTTCTGAATCTCTTCATTTAAAAAAATAATTAATTGGTTAATACGAATCAGTATCTCTGATCCTTTACTTTAGAAACAATTGATTTCCTTACTGGGCACTCTCCACACCACGGAGAAGACCTGTAGCATTGTTTCGCCATCCTCTTTTAATATCTTGAATGCCGGCAGATACCCGCCCGGTTCCAAATCCGGCAGGGCTACAATGACCCTGTTGTCCGAATACTTATAGATATGACAGATTTCCGTTATCCGCTCTTTATCTGCGGCGGAAATAAGGCACAACCGGATTTCATCCAGGGGATACATATCCAGCCCGCTGCCCGATACGATGATAGGAGCCCACGGGGTAAGGGTTCCGTCACGTTTGCCACTCAAAGGGTCATATACCCCGGTAATGGTGGGAAGCCCTTCGGAAGGGCTTACTAATTCTGTACTGGTTACTGTCATTTCATTCTGTTTAATTATTTTCACCACAGAGGACACAGAGGTTCTAATAATGTATGAATGAGAAGCCTGAAAACTCCGTGCCCTCTGTGTCCTCTGTGGTGGAAATTAAGTTAGTTCAGCACCCTGTCAGGGAGCAGGTGCCGGAGCCTCTTTCAGCACCACCTTCACCGTAGTGACAGCCGTAGAAGCCGTTGAGGTGAAGGTGACGGTGGTATTTGCCGATACATCACCTTGTGCCGTTCCCAAAGTCAACGTGTAATCCCCTTCGGCATCGGTCACGTTTTCACTCACCGTCAGCCATGAAGCGCCGGCGGCAACCTCTGCCGTGCTTCCGGTAGTAATGGTTGGCGTTTCCGCACCGTCCGAACGGCTTTCCGAGACCACATGCAGCTTGATAGTCTTCCCGTTGGTATTCTCTATCGTAGCAGTCATCGTTTTAGCGTCGAAAGTACTGGTGCTCCCTTCTTCCTTCACCATTGTCACCTCAGGCCCCTTGGTGGCGAACACCTTGATGTCCTTACGCATCCCGCTCGCCGGGTTCGTCAGACGGATGGTGACGGGAAGTAATTTCGAAACGTCCGTCAGCTTTTCATCCACCGTGGTGACAGTGTACTTTGTGCTCTGCGATGTAGCACGCGTGGCAGGGGCGGCAGCCAGCTCGAGCCATTTTTCGGAACCATCCTGGAACACCAGTTCGGACTTCAGCGTGGCATTGGAACCCATCACGAAAGAGAACGTGCTGGCGGCATCAGGCATCAGCGTCACCTGTCCTTTGGCCGTCACATAAGCACCCGTGCTGCCCGCTTCCAGTACCAGAGGCGTATTGCGGTCGAAGTCATTCTCAGGCGTATAATCCACTTCCACCCCCTCTTCCCAGTCCGTCACTTTCAGCGTCACGTCCAGGCGTGTAGGGTCGGCTTTGGTGATTTCGATGGTGTAGCGGTGGTTGTAGTTCACTTCGATGTAAGTGCCCACGCCGTTCACCATTTGCTTGAACGGGACCTTGTAGCTCACTTCCTCTTCGTTCGTCAGGTTGGTGGCGTACATCCCTTTCAGTATCAGGTAGCCCCCGTCATCCTTCGGGCTGGGCCAGGTGTAGAAGGCACCTTCGCTGAGGTTGAGCTTCGGATCGCCGCCTGTGGGCTTCTTCTGCCTGTCGGGAAGAACCTTGCGCACGGGATAGATAATCAGGTCGCCGTTCGTTTCATCCTTCGTCTTGAGAGGCTCGATGGGGAAGAAACGGCTGGCGCTGCGCCCGTTGCCCATAGAGATACTCTGGATGGTGAAACGGGATTCCTCGGCAACGTTCACGATGTCGAAGCGCGCCACCATGCGCGAGAGGCGGAAACCGACCTGTGCACGGGTGGCGGTACTGAAATCCGTCAGGTCCAGCGGTGTGGTGTAGGCGCCGGTCATGGGCAGCGGGGTGACGAAGATGTCGTCCTCCGTGGCGCCTACGGGGTCGATGAGCTGGGTCTGCAACTTCAGGAAGTCCGCTTCGGTGGGCACGCCGGGAGTCACCATGTTGGCGGGCTGACCCGGGGCTGTCTGTACCAGGGAAGAGAAGTAGTCGTAAGGCTGCAAGGCGCCGGTGGCGTCCACGCCGTAGAGCTGGGTGCGGTTGGCGATGCAGTAGAACTTCACGAACAGGCCTTTGGTGAGTCTGAGCAGGCCGGTGGTGGTGTTGGCTTCCGTGCCCGCGTTGAGGTCGAAGCTGAAGGACTTGATACCGGCCAGGTGCGTCAGGCTGGCGTCGTCACGGTAGTAGTGCAGTTCCTGGAAGGTATAGGGGCCGGCCTCGGTCAGGGAGCCGAACACGTAGACGTCGAGGGTCTTGAGGTAGTTCTCGTCTTCCGTGGCGATGGCATCGCCGGCACGGGTGCCGGGGACGGAGGCTTTCAGCCGCAGGTTGTTCTTCAGGGTGAGCAGCACCTCGGTACGGGAGGCGTCAGTATCCGGTTCGCCGGGATCGGCGGGGGCCTGGGTCAACGACTCGCTGGTACAGGAAAAAAGCAAGGTGCCGGCGGCGAGCAGGAAACCCGCGAGGAGCAACAGTGGTTTATTCTTTATATTCATATCATTCTTTTTTTATTAAGTAATAATTCAAGATCAGTTTATGATGTAAATGATAATTTATTAGTGATTAGCGTTTAGTGATTAGTGATTAGTGGGCTGCGCTATTATTCCGCATGGCGCTTATCACTAATCACTAAACGCTAATCACTAAACGAAGCGGCGTTAAGGAGCAGTATTCTTATTGCTTCTGAGAATCACCGTCTTGTCTCCGCCACCGGTCACGGTGTTGGTGAATACAAGGGTGATATCATCCGTTTTAGCAGCATCACTCAATTTTAGGATATACGCTGACGATACTCCGGCTGTAACATCGTCACCTCCCGCATTACTGTCATCCGCTGTCAGGAACTGATTTGCGATGGCGGTCGTAAAATCAGTAGTCGCACCGCCAGGAGCGGTGACGGTAAAGGTGAAAGGCGTGGTGGTTATAGCATCCGCATCTACTGTATAAACAATACTTCCACCTTCATCAGAGGCTACTACACTTCCCGATGCATCATCTGTCAATTCCACCGTGATTTCCGGGCTTTTCCAGTTGATGGTCAGTGTGGCGGTACGGTCGGTAGTACCGCTATTCTTGGCGGTAACAACGGTAATGGCACCGGTCAGTGAAGCAGCGGCAGATACCTTGATGGTGTATTCATTGGTTTCTCCTATCTTCTCGATACTCAATCCGGTAACCGCATCAAATGTGGCAGCTTCGGCGCAAGTCATATTGACGGTGATCTGGCTGTTATCCACCTTATACATCGTGATGGTGGAAGCAGCAGAGTTTGAGAAGTCGCTTACCAGTCCCTGATTGAACGTGCTCCAGCTTGCTGTTGTGGAACCTTTACTCAGAGCGGGCTTGCTGGCTTCCTTGTGCAGTTTCACTGCCAATGTCGGAGCGGCAATGTCCTTATCCGCTTGCGTCAGTCCGTTCACGAAATTCAGGGTCACATCACCTGTATTGCTGGCAACAGCCGCTTTGCTGATGGTATATTCGGTATACTTATCCTCATTGCTCCAAGCGTGTGACTCAATGATGTTCAGCCACGGGCAGGCCAGGCTGGCAATCGTCACTCCGGCAGGAGCGTTCACCTTGAAAGCACAACTACCGTCGGCTAAAGTGCCCAGGTCGATTTTCAGGATGTTGCTTGCTGCGTCCCAGTCAGCCGCGTTTTTGGTATCGGTGGACTTTTCAAACGTCATCTTCGGGTCAGCGGCGGTCAGTGTCAGTGTTGTTGTCTTGGTGGTGTCGCCCGCATTCTGGAAGACGATCGTACCGCCAGCGGCAGTGGTAGCATCGCTTACCGATACCTTATACGTATGAACGAAACCGTTCACGGCAATCTCTTCGGCTTTGTAGCCGGTTGCCATAGTGCCTACGGTGACTCCTTCTATGCAAGTCACATCGAACAGGACGTAACCGTTCTTCAGGGTGAAGATGGTTGCTGCGGGAGCTTTATCGTCGGTCACATTGATTGTGTTCCCTTTGGAGCCGGTGCCGGAGGCTGCGGCGGCAAATACGGGAGTTCCTTTTTGTCCGTAGAAGTTCACCGTCGTCCACAAGGCCGGGTCGTAGGAGGCGGCGGCGTTGATGAAGTGAACCGCGACGGGGAGTACGCCTACAGCATCGGTATAGGAGATGTCGAATTTGGTATACCAGACGCCTTCGCGTTCGGTACAGGTGGGCTCGCTGATCACCAGCCAGTCCTGAGGGGTAACCACCACATCACCGCGGGTAACGGTAACGGTCTGCACTGCATCCTTTTCAGCGCGTACCTTGCCGGTGGCGCCTATCTCGATGGTGAAGGAGCCTGTACCCGCAGCGCCCGTCACCTCATAATTGTAGGGGGAAGACTCCGTATTTAGGGCGGTCAGCTCGGTGGGTGCATTGGCACCGGTGAAAGCGTCCGCAGCTACAAAGACAGGGGCGTCATTGCTGGGCTTTATCGTGATGCCGCCACCACTCACCCAGTCCACCACTTCGAAGGTGCCCATGATGTTGGAACTGGTGACGTCGCTGATGCGCAGCTTGTAGCGGTTGTTGGCAAGAAGCTTGATGAATTCGGCTTTCGGAGCTCCATCGGGGGTACGGGCTATGTCCACATGATACTCAACGGGTTCCTGGTTGCCGGTAGCGGGGCTTTTATACGTGCCTTTCACCACAAGGTAGGATTCATCCGTATCCAGATTGGGATAGACGTAGAAAGCGCTGGTGGTTTCGCCGGTGTTGGCGCCGGGGATGCCATCGAAATCTACGTTGGCGTACTTGGTTAGATAGTCCGCATCCGTGGCAAGGTTCGGCTTAGCTACCGGGGTGGCCGTGGCTCCCCAAAGCGGTGCGCTCTTGCGGCCCTGTACCATGTAGATGTCCTGAATGGTGAGGTTCGTCTTGGCCTTGTCGTTCACGATGTCGAAGCGGGACATTACACGTTTGAGGTTGATGTCCACCTTGGAGACGCCGCTGATCTTGGTGATGCCTTCACCGGTCATCAAAAGCGGGGTTTCGATAAGGGTGGCGTCGGCGTCATTGTTCGTGAAAGCGGCTTTGAAGGCGGCTTCGGTGGTGCCGGAGACGTTGATGGTTCCATCGGCATTAGTCGTTACTTTCGTCAGAGGGTTCAGTATTTCCGTTCCTGTTTCGTCATAGAACTTCGGGATTGTGCCGTTGTTGGCCACGCAGAGCAGCTTTATCCAGGGCAGGCCCTTGAGTTCGTTCGGATAGAGGATGCCTTTCTTGGAGGTGCCGGCATCTTGGATTTTGAAATTGGTGGTAGCCGGAGTTGCGGGGTTATAGTCCGTACCCTCGGTCCAAGTTTCAAGGTAATAGAAGGGCCCTGCCTGGTCGGCGGAGGCAAAGAGATAGATGTGCAACTGCTCTATCTTGTTCTCACTCTCGGAGGCGATGGCACGGGTGTATTCCTGGCTCTCTCCGGTTCCGCTAAAGGCGATCTGGATTTCCGAGCGGCCATCGGTAGGACGGTCACCGGGCTCACCCAATTCGCTGTTGGAGCAACTGGCTGCAAGGCCTGAAAAGGCGAGCAGCGTTAGTAAACTTTTTAAGTTCATTGATTTTAAAGTTTTAATTGAACAATATGTTTCGTTTCAAGATTCTTTTTATTCAAGTTTCTTTGTTTGGTGTTTCGTTCAAGCGGATTTGCAATCCGCTTGTCTTTGTATCAGGATTTATAATCCGATTAAAGATGAATCACTTACATGGATATAAGGCGGATTTAAAATTCTGATACTCAAGATCGGCGGATTATAAATCCGCTGGAACGGGCGGGTACTATCGAGTAACACAGCGTATTTTCAGTCTGTAAGTATCAGAATCAGAATTATAGATCTTTCCATCACTTGTATGCATAATATATGGTGCTCCATTATTACCAGTAGACCCAGGAGACCTCGTAGTAGTCCAATACTCAGAACCAGTGAAAATATTTTTAAGAAAATTTATTGCCGTATTATCAACAGTCGCACTCGGACCAAGAGCTACATTATATATAGCACAGGCTTCATTCGCTGAAGGTACACGCCAGCTAGCTCCTGACTTATTCGAACAATAAGTAGCTGTTAAACTAGTATTCCAAGGAGTACCAGAACTAGCATCCTCAGGAGCAATATAGTATCCGTTATAATACCATACTGCCTTTCCTTCATAAAGAACAGATGTATTGATTGTAACAGAAAATTCAGCAGTCTTTGTTTCATCCATTTTATTGCAAAATACAATTTTGACGCTTCCCGGCCTCACTGCGGTTAGTGTATAGTCATTACCCGAAATAGTATAACTCACATAATAGCTCGAAGGGGCAGTTTTAATTTTATATCCACCATCAGGTGCAGTTACCCTAACAGTAGTAGAACCACCGTTATTCATAATAGTATTTATGGTTGTGGAAAATTTATTCAGTGTCGGTGCTTTAAACTCTGTCACATTCACTGTGTATGCCTGTGTTTTGCTCGGGTCCACACGGCTGGCAAGCGTCAGTGTTACACCATTCTTCACACTGTTAGCTGTGAGTTGATAAATAATGACATCGCCACTTGTTGATGCTGTTGATACCGATACTGCGCCGTCATTGCTCGTCAGCGTGCTGCCTCCCCAATAGGTGGTTTTTAACTTTATATAAGATGTAGTACCACCCAGCTTATATAAAGTTATATTCGTACCGTTAAAACTATCAGCAGTGGATGTACTGCCATTCTTAGCTACCGAAAATGAGCCGATATTCGGACTAACTACAAACTTCCGGTCTGCTCCGCCAACCTTGTTTTTCAGTGTCACAGTCACATCTTTAGCTCCCGGGAGTTTATCATATACCAATCTAAAGATAACATTATGTTGTCTCTTGTTGCCGGAAAAACCGCTATAGTTTACTTCCGGTGTCAACCACTCTGAATTTCCTGTTCCAAAGTCCATTTGCACTTCTATTCCATCCATCGAAGTCACAGGCACAGTACAAGTATTGCCACTTGATACACTCATAGTGATTTTACCCAAGTTACCCTCTGCAGGTTCAGCATAGCTATTATTACTTCCTCCAAGTGCTGTGAATAAAGGTGTCACGGGAGCATCTTTCAAGACTATGGCAATCGGTATCCGCAATTTATCCTTGTTTTTAGAATTAGCAAATATCACGGCGTTATCTGTCACTTCCACTGTACGCGTATTACTGGTAGCACCCGGTAGAACAACATCACGATCATTCAAAGTCAGGGTATAGGTGTTTTTCGTTCCGTTTTTCACTACATCCGATACATCAATCCAATCCGGTTTACCAACAACCTCCATGTTATCCGGACACAGGAATGATACCTGTGTACTGCTATTCGTAATACGATATAACGTAGCAGTCGCAATTGCCACATCAAATGAATTGGGATTATCACTCGTACCATTCGGAGCTTTCTCAGGTTGCGCGGTTGCCAAGGGCTGGGGAACAGCAACGGCATCCACATAAAGTATATTTTCCATGCCGGAAAGAACATCATACACACGTACGGTGGCACGGGGGAAAAGCCCCGTATAATCCTCTTTTATAGAGAATGTATAATCACTGCCGGAAGAAATGCGGGTAGTTGTCTTTGGCTCACAAACCAGCCAGTTGTTTTTCTGGGCAGAGGGACCACCGGCATAAACGATCTTGATACCCGGAGAAGAAGAACCTACCGTCATATCGAAAGAGCTTCCTGTGTCAAGTGACATACTTACGGTATATACATTACGGTCCGGGTCTAAAGTAGCCGTTGAACGGTCCTGAAAAGCAGTAGGAATAGAAACTGTAATCTCTCCCGGATTATTGTCAGGTTCGTAATCGTCGATGTTACCGTCATCCGCCCAGTCCGCTACATTTAGGGTAAATTCAAGTCTTAGTTCATCGGCTTTGGTGATGCCAATGGTGTAGCGGTGGTTGTTGTTAATATCCAGATAAGTCTCCTGTCCGTCAAGACCTTGCTGGCGGAAGGGAATCCGGTAAGACACTTTTTTGCTTTCGGTTTCATTCACCTTGTAATGCCCCTTCAGCATAAGAAAACCTTCATCCTCCTGCATGCTGGGGTAACAGTAGAAAGCGCCTTGCTGGGTGCCGGTGTTGGCATTATCCCCTATAAAAGGTTTATCGGCGGTAGTTGTCAGTTCACCATCTGCAGCAGGATACGCTCCGCAGGCAACTATCGGAAAATACCCTGCTCCACGACGGGCATTACCCATCGAGATGGATTCGATGGTGAAGCGGGATTCATCCACCTTGTTCACTACGTCGAAGCGGGCCGCAAGGCGGGTGAGTTTGAAGTTAACCTGCTGGCGAGTACCGATGGAAGTCTCTGTCAGGTCCAGTGGCAGGGTCTGGGCACCGGACATCGCCAAAGGGGTATTCAATATACCACTATTCGTCAATTGGGTGTGATATTGCAAAAAAACAGTTTCAGTAGGACTGCCTTCCCTTTCCATGATACTACTTCCCGCAGTAAAAGTGATAGGTTTGAAGTCATCCGCTTCCACTTCGGTGCCATCAGCATTTGCCGGCCTCGTATCATTGGCAATACAATAGAGTTTGACGAACAGTCCGCGATGCAAACTTAGTAGTCCGGTGGTGACGTTGTCTGTGGCTCCGGTATTAAGAATCAGCTCCTTGGCATTCGCAGGTAAATCATCGTTGTTTTCACGATAGGCAAAACGTTCCTGGAAGGTGTAAGTGCCGTCTTCGGTAGGCGAACCGAAGACATAGACATCCAGCGTGGAGATGGCATTCTCCTCGGCGGTGGCAATCTCCCGCGTGGCCGCTTTGTGCAATACTAACTTGTTGTTGATGTTCAACAAGACTTCCTGTCTGGAGGGATCTTTCCCTTCGGGAATCCCACTCTCACCGTCCAGTTGTGTCTCACCGGAACAGGAATGCAATAGCAGGCTCCCTATCAGCAGGAAAGCATGCATGCAGTGAATCATTGTTTTTCTTCGTGTCATAAGCTCACTTGATATTTATTGATAACTATATTGTTTCTTTTAAAATCTATCGTTTACCCTATTCCTCCCCCTTCTTCCCAGTCGGCAGCCGAGGCCTGTGTCACCACCACCCGGTTGTCATCGTACACCGTCACTTCCAGATCGAAATCCTGCTCCATGTTGGTGTCCATATCCATGGGCAGCTTACGGAAGAACAGGTGTAGGTCGAGGTCTCTTACCAGTTGCTCACCGTTACACCACAGGCTCCACAGCTCGTGCGTGTTTGCCGCATAACGGAACGTGACCAATTCACCGACCACCTCGTTCTCGTAGTTCAGCGAAGCGCGCGCTTCGTGGTACGTCACCGTGCGGTCCATGCGGGGCAGTGTGCAACTGCCGTCGCCCGAAGGTACCGTCACCTCCTGTCCGCCGGAGAAGCCGTAGACCGAAGGAATGCCTTTCAGTCGCATCCGGTAAACACCGTCTGCCGGAAGACGGACCCGTTCCGTGGTCTGCCAGCGCACTGTCACCGAGAGTGAGGCATAGGCCTGGCAGAGGTAAATCCGCCGGCACTCCGTCATGCCGTCCTTCAGGGTGAAGGTGCCTGTGCCGTAATACAGCCGGGAGGTGTTACCCCGGTAACCCGGAGGGGCTCCTTCGGTGACTGCACTCAGAACCATCGCTTCGAGGAAATCCCCGGCATTATCATCTACACCGCCCGTCCCATCTGCTTTTCCGCCGCCGCTTTCCACCTTTTCCAGAGGCGGGTCGGCATCGCTCAGATTGCCCCAGAGTACCACTGTATAAGTACCGTCAGGCAATGTGCCTTTCCATCCGCTCACCCCGTCACCGGTCAGAACGGAGGTGGAAAGCAACTTCCCGTCCGCATCGAAGATGAACTGCGTCAGCCGGGAGACATAGCGGGGAAGCATGTTCTCCACTCCACTGCCGGCGTACCAGTATTCCAGACGCACATCGTAGGGGCAGGGAGAAGGCTCATCGCCAAAGCTGCAGGCACCAAACAGTAACGGCAACAGTCCCCACAAAAGCAGGAAACGATGAATGCGGTGGAAAACTCTCTGCATTTATCGGGTTCCTCCTTTATCTTGCACAGACCGGATTTGATCTTCTACGGCATGGCTTTTATCTTGTAGCTTTCGTTCCGTTACCGGAATGTGCTGTAATTGTTGCAGGTTTTGCCGAGCTTTCTGAGGCTCGACACCCACCGCTTTACGGAACCAATCTTCCGCTTCGCCGGGCTTGCCTTCCATCAGTGCCAGCACGCCCAGATTATTCCAGGAGCGGGGATCGGATTCAACCCGTTGAAGGTAAACACGGGCGGATTTTACATCACCTGTAAGCATCACCGCAGAAGAGGCGTTTATATTGGCTACCACATCCTCGGGAAAACGGTAGGCGGCTATTTCGTATACTTCACGGTATTGCTCGGTGCCGGGACGATAGTAGCGTGCGACACCATACATCTCTGCCAGACTCAGCCATTCGGGATGCGTGTATATCAATTTGTAGGCTTCACCCGCGCTCACGGCGCGGATATTCCACCGCACACTTACTTCGAGGCGACGCAAGCGGGGGAAGAAATGGCGCAGCATATCCCGGTAAGGCTGTCCGCCACGAAGATCCATTAATTGCTTTTCGCGGCCGTTGAAAACACCGACATTCTGAATAATGGATAAGGCGGCAGCGGCATAAAGCGGCTGCTCGGATTGCAGAAGTGCGGAAAGCCCTTCCCAGTCTTCTGCCACGCAGGTGGTTTCGATGCGGGAACGGGGAATGCCGCAGGCGTTGCATATATAGGAAGCAAAGAACCGTGCACGGGAGCCGGCAAGACGCTCATTGTCGATATAAGGCCCGTCCGGGGAGGCGTAACCACAGACACGGATATGCTCCATGCTGGAATAGTCACCCGCAGAAAAGGGGAATAATAAACTATCAAGTTTCTGCAACTCTGTGCGGTTGTTCCTGTAGTCGGGTAAGATATTGTCGCTGCCCAAAGGGTAATCAATGTAGAATACAGCCTTTTCGTCCAACTTCTTGTCATGTTCCACCGTAGGTTCAAGGAAAGAAAGCATGGAGGTATAAAGTTCGACATCACGAACGGAATAAGTAACAGGATATGTGACGGAAGGAGTTGCGACAAGAGGTTCGACGTATTGCACAGGGATGGTTTGTTGAACGGAGACAGGTTGCTGCATTAAAATCGGTTGTTGTGTAGACACAGGGTACCGTACAGGTGCCGTTTGTTGCTCAATCATTTGCTCAGTGAATAACCGCATACTGATGGTATCCACACCCAGCAATTGAAGGTCACAGCAATCCTTCACCTCCTGACGCAGAAGGAGTATGGCATCGCCCATCCACACCGAATAAGGCACGCCTATATGATAGGATACGGGACGCGGGGCAGAGCGGCGTTTGCAGAGCTGGATAAGGTAAGGTTCGGCACGGTGCGTCCTGCCGTTCGTATTCAATGCCCACTCCCGACGGTCGAAGCGGTAACGCCGCCGACCACTCACCAGCACAGGAGGAAGTTCCAGACGACCGCCACGGGCGTTTGCCAGTATAGGAGTGAAATGCACACAGGTGCGGCTGTTGGGACGGACGGAAGATAAATCCATTTTCAGGCTCAGATACAAGCTGTCATTCGTCACTTGTGCATCCGCAAGGGTGACACGTGCACCTTGCCCTTCGGCAGGAAGGGCAGGCAGGAAAAATAGCAGTGCGAGGAACGGGTACCTCAGGGGAAAGGCATATATCGTATTCATCATGGCTGTGAAGTGGGGTTTAACGTAAGAAATAGATCAGTGAAACACCGGCGCGGGTAGGTCCGAAGTAGGTACGTTTGAAACGGCCTACCCGTTCGCCGCAATCCCGGCAGAGGTATTTATCGTAGGAAAGCTGTGCATAACCGCCTCCTACGGTCACTTCCATCCCCCAACGCTCGCCCAAGGCCCAGTGGTAGCCGTAACTGATACCGCCACCATAAAGGTTGCCCCGGTAAACGTACTCCTTCATGCAGGGGATAAAATCTATCTGTCCGATATTGAAATGGGCATAGTGTCCGTGAAGACCGATGAAGTGACCTTCAAAGCGGCGGCAGAACCAGTAGCGGAATTCGGGTTGCGCGAAAGCGAGGTTGAGCTTCATGTCATTGGAGAACTCCCAGGCGTTATAACCGCCGTCCAGGGCAAGAGTGAAATTACGCCCTAAAGAGAATTCAACGCCGGCATTGGGAGTGGTGGTACCCCAAAACAGCAGGTTCGTGCGCAGTGCTGTGCGCTGGGCCTGCAATCCCGGATAGGAGGACGCCAATAACCAAAGAACGAGAATAATGCGTTTCATAAGCGTAAATAGTAGCGTTATCATGAATACGACTCATTGGAGTCGTTACTTACCAAGTAACGGCAAGCATACCGCCGCCGCACGGGAGAAAAGAGTTTTTCCAGGGAGTTTTTTATGAAGAAAGTACATTTGACGGGAAACAGAAGTCAATAAAAGGGTGCTCCATGTTTGAAAAGGCAAATATGGACAGGGAATTTGCGTGTTCCCGACAGGGAGAAACAAACGCAATATTGTATTTTGTGTGTATTTGATGTATTTTCTGTTGCTTATTAAAGATTTATTTGTGTTTTTAAAAAAAACATCATGTTTTATTTGGATTAACAAAAGAAAAAGATAAACTTTGCAAGCAGAAACTTCCCGTTACTTGGTAAGTAATCTTATCGCAACACTATGTTCTATAGGGGATAAGGAATATCCCGTTTCTCCCTTCGTTTTTCCCGATAGTAGAAATTAGCTTACGGTTTGCCTTGTCTACCTTCTCATTCTCGAAAGGTTTCAGGTAGGTTTCCGTCACACGTACCGAGGAGTGTCCCAGTGCCTGGCAAATGATGCCGACGGGCATTCCCATATGATAAGCCAATGTGGCCCATGTATGCCGGGCCGTATAGGAACTGATTTTGATGCCGGGTAAAAGACGTTTTGCCAATGCTCCCAGCATCTTATTGAAATTCCGCAAGGCTCTCTGGTAGTACCAGTATAAGGCATCCTCCCCTTCCGGGGCATCATTCAATATGGGAAAAAGGTAGAGGGAGGCATCGTCTTTATCCTTAAACTCTTTCAGCAAGGGCAAGGCTTCCCGGGGGATACGCAACGTAATCTGCTTTCCCGTCTTGTGGCGGCGGTACACGATCCTGCCGTCACGTACATCCCTCTTGCGCAGGTGGGCAAGGTCGATGAACGGCATGCCACGCAATAGGAACATCAACAGGAAATAGGCTTGTGCACGTTGCAGTTCTTTGCAGGGCACATCAAGATTTGTGTGCATCAGCCTGCCCATCTGTTCCTCAGTCAATGCCCGTTTAGTCTGCGACTTCACCTTGGTATACACGTCATCGAAGAGTTTAGCGTTGTGCTCCGGCGTGCCGGGTGGGGACAGGCGGTTATATACCGCCTGCAAGGTACGCATATAGGTGGAAATAGTGTTCCAGCTCAGTCGCCTTTGCAGCAGCCAGTCCTCATACGCTTTCAGGCGACCGGGAGTAAACACGTCATTCACGGGCATCGCGCCGCAGGAGAACTTTGCAAAAGAGTGCAAGGTGCTGGTGTAGGTATGCACCGCAGGATACCTCCTGTCTTCTTTCAATTCGTCAATGACCTCCGCCATATACAGCGAAAGGTCCAGCCTTCCGTCATCTTTCTCAATCCTTTCTGTATTCATTACTTTTATCATTTAAAGTTGCACACTACGAAGTGAGTCCTGAGAACAGGAACCACAAGCGTAATGTTTGTGAATACAAAGTAAAGAAAGTGAGGGGAAGACAAAGAAAAAGCGTGCAAACCTATTATAAGGTTTGCACGCTCAATATATATGCTTATGAGATGGCAGATTACAATGCGGCTATTTCATCCTCCGACAAGCCTGTGATTTTAGAAATAAATGCATAATCAGCTCCCTCAGCTTTCATGCTACGAGCATTAGCAAGACGTTCTTCTTGACGTCCTTCTTCACGCCCTTCCTCTTTCGCTGCATCCATCACACACAAATTAGTGCGGTATACATTTACACTATTCTCATAACGTTCACGCTCCTCTTTACTAAGAGAAGCCACATCGGCAATTTCTTCTAACTTTTCGAAGACTGCCTTGCGGGCCTTAAAAGGCATTCGTTTCAGTGTCTCCATATTCTTTAATGTATATATCCAACGTTCAAAATCATTCTCACATTCTTCTTCCTCCTTCTGAAAAAGAGGAAGAGCTATAAATATCTGGCGCATTCTGTCAGTGAATAACTCACCCGTATCACGGTCGGCAAGGATAACGTCAGTCCTCAATTTAACACTGCTGTCAAATAAAAAGTTCATAAAGAAAACTCCATATACAGCTTTAATACCGAACCGCCATTCATTCCCTTTCTCAGCCTGTTGCACTATCGCATTAGAAAGATAATAAAGCGCACGTTCCTTAAAATGCAACTGAGACTTATTCTGCATCTCTACGATTATCTTTTCACCGGTATCGGTGCAGCAATAAATATCATAGATAAGGCCTCGCCCTTCGTTATACTTAGGCAATTGTTCATTGTTCAAGAATGTGAGATCTGTTATCACCCGTTCACCCTTCAGCAAATCATTTAAGAAGTCTATTAACAAATCCTTAGAAATCTCTTGGCCGAATATTTTCTTAAAACCGTAATCGGTGAACGGATTGATAAATTTTCCCATTGTTATGTGTTATGTGACAACAAAGATACAGAGAATTATCATAGTTGGTACTACAAACAGCGCTTTTTTGCACAGATTAATTTCCACAAAGTCTATTCTACTATAAAATTATAGCTTCTTCAACGATATCACCAGGAAACATTTACCAAGTTATTTTTTTAGTGTTATTAAAAGCATGATAAAGTATCATTACAATACTCCTAATCTTTTGTCAAACGACGAATACCGTCAATCTGCAAAAGGTTATTCCTTTTACACCAACTCGTCCGAAGTATACCCCTTCGGCAACTCACGGCAGTTATAGCTTGAAGCCATAATCTCACCATAGGCACCGGCAGAACGCAACGCTATCAAATCTCCGCGCTTCACCTTGTTCAAGTCTATCGCCTTGCCGAATACGTCGGAAGACTCACAGATAGGACCTACCACATCATACACTTCCACAGCTTCTTCGGAAGTGATATTCTCTATCTTATGATAAGCCTGATACAGTGCCGGACGAATCAAATCCGTCATACCGGCATCGAGAATGGCAAATTTCTTATTAGCTCCCTGTTTTACATAAAGCACACGGGAAATCAGCGAACCGCACTGCCCCGTTATGGCACGCCCCAATTCAAAATGGAGTGTCTGATAGGAACGCAATTTCAGATGCTCGGCATAGGTCTCAAAATAGTCTTTGAAGTCAGGTATCGCCTGGCGGTTAGGATGCTTATAATCAATCCCCAGTCCGCCACCTACATTGACGTGCTCGATGCGGATGCGGTGAGACTCCAACTTATCCTGCAATTCGTTCACACGGTTACAAAGAGCCACGAAATCACTCATATCCAATATCTGTGAACCGATGTGGAAGTGCAATCCGATGAACTTTACGTTCTTCATCTCCAGCGCCACATCTATCACATTGTCCATGTCCTGCATACTAATGCCGAACTTGTTCTCCGCCAGTCCGGTAGTGATGTTGGCATGAGTATGTGCACCCACATTGGGGTTGATGCGGAAAGCTACATTCGCAACCTTGCCCTTTGCCGCAGCCAATTCATTGATGATTTCCAGTTCAGGAATGGACTCTACATTGAAACAGAAAATATTATAATCCAATCCGAGATTGATTTCCCAATCCGCCTTGCCCACTCCGGCAAACACAATCTTATTCGTCGGAAAACCTGCCTTGATGGCTGCACGGACTTCACCACCACTTACACAGTCGGCACCCAATCCGTTCTCACGGATGATGGAAAGCACCTTAGGATTAGCATTTGCCTTCACGGCATAGTGCACATCAAAGTTGCCATACTTTGCGGCTTCGGTGCGCACACAGGAAAGGGTTTCACGCAACACCTTCGTGTCATAGTAATAAAACGGGGTGCGCAGCTCACGGAATTTATCTATGGGGAATGTTCCTTTCATATTCTTTATCTAAATATAGTGTATTCTTTGTTCAGTTAAAAAGAGCGCTTTTATCAGGATTGGTAAAAGCGCTCGGGTTGTATCAGGGTTATCTCTTATTCTTCGTTGAACAGTGCATCACTAAGCGACTGCAAGGCTTTCTTCTTATCGCACTCACGAATGAGGAAGGAAATGTTGTAGTTGCTACCGCCGAAGGAAATCATTCGTACAGGTATGTCGCGCATGGCATCCAGTGCCTTGGCTTCGAAACCTACGTTCTCCCATTCCAGGTCGCCCACCACGCAGACGATACACATATCCTTATCCACGGTTACCGTGCCGTATTTCTTCAGGTCGTCCAGAATCTCATTGAGATGTTTCGTATTATCAATAGATACGGATACACCTACTTCGGAAGTACAAATCATGTCGATAGAAGTCTGGTAACTCTCGAAGATTTCGAATACTTTGCGCAAGAAACCATGAGCAAGCAACATACGGCTGGATTTAATCTTGATGGCCGTGATACTGTTTTTCGCAGCAACCGCCTTGATTTTGCCCTTTTCGGTATCATTGGAAATCATGGTGCCGGGAGCGGTAGGGTCCATCGTATTCAGCAAGCGCACCGGAATATTGGCATACTTGGCAGGCTGTATACAAGTGGGGTGAAGAATCTTCGCACCGAAGTAAGCCAGCTCAGCAGCTTCTTCAAAATGAAGATGGCGCACGGGAGCAGTCTTATCAACAATACGCGGGTCATTGTTGTGCATGCCGTCGATGTCCGTCCATATCTGGATTTCGGAAGCATTGATGGCAGCGCCAATCAGAGAAGCGGTATAGTCACTTCCACCACGTTGCAGGTTGTCTATTTCTCCGTAAGCATTACGGCAGATGTATCCCTGAGTGATGTAGATTTCAGCACCGGGATGCAATTCCAGTTGCATGTGGAGTTTATCCTTGATATATACAGGGTCGGGTTCCGCATTCTTGTCGGTACGCATGTATTCCAAAGCCGGAAGCAGAATAGACTTTACACCGCATTCCTGCAAATAGTAGTTCATCATGGCAGTGGAAATCAACTCTCCCTGTGCCAGAACCACTTTCTCTTCGAACAACGTGAAAAGATCTTTGGTATACGAACGGATGTAGTCAAAATGAGATTTAATCAACTCCAGACCTTTCTGTTTATACTCGGGAGTGGAATATAATTCATCTACATGCTGTTTATACTTAGCTTCCAGCTTGTTGATAATTTCGTTAGCACCCTCCGGATTCTTCTTGTACAGATAGTCCGAAATTTCCACCAATGTGTTAGTCGTGCCCGACATAGCTGAGAGGACAACTATCTTCTGCTCGCCATCGGTAATCAATTTGGCCACTTCCTTAATCCGCGGGGCAGAACCAACGGAAGTACCTCCAAACTTTAAAACTTTCATCTTCGTTCCTGTATTAAATGATTATATATTATTATTTATTTCTTCTACAATAGGCATCATGCCTGAGTATTCGGAAGTCGCATCCGTTATCTGATGACCTGCACAGCGGTACACCTGTCCCGGAAACTCATGCAGCAACTGGAGATTGTGCGTAGTCATCACCACCAATGAGCCTGTACGGCTGATGTTATGCAGCAATCCCACAATGGCACGTCCGGTCTCTGCATCCAGATTGCCGGTCGGTTCGTCCGCCAGGATAATCTCAGGAGAGTTGAGCATGGCGCGGGCGATGACGATGCGTTGTTGTTCGCCTCCCGAAAGTTCGTTAGGGAACTTATAGCCTTTGTTGCCCATGCCTACCTGCATCAACACTTCGCTGATACGGTCTTTTATCTCTGCTTTATTCTTCCAGCCGGTAGCTTTCAGCACAAAAGCAAGGTTGTCGTTCACCGTGCGGTCCGTCAATAACTGGAAGTCCTGGAATACGATGCCCAGTTTGCGGCGCAGTTGCGGAATATGTTTACGCTTGATGCGGTTCATATCATACCCCAATACGACTGCTTCACCGGAAATGATATCCAGTTCGCCATAAAATGTCTTCAATAGACTGGTTTTGCCCGAACCGACTTTACCAATCAGATACACAAACTCCCCCTTCTGCAGCTCGAGGTTCACCTCGTTCAGCACGCACAAGTCTTGTTGGTGTACTTCGACATCCTTATATCGTATCAGCGGTTCGCCCATTCCCTATTTTTTAATTTTCAATTTCCAATTTTTAATTCAATCAGTGTTTCTTCCACGAAGCACTGTGACGTACCTGCAATTCGCGTGCCAAATCTTCAATGCTGTATCCTTTGGACGTAAGCAGCACGATAAGGTGGTATATCAAATCGGCTCCTTCATAAATCAGACGTTCGTCAGTTCCGTTGCAGGCTTCAATCACGGTTTCCACAGCTTCTTCGCCCACTTTCTGTGCCATCTTGTTTACACCCGACTCAAACAGGCTGGTCGTATAAGAGCCTTCCGGCATCTCTTCGTGGCGCTTAGTGATGAAGTCCTGAAGAAGTTTAAGGAACATAACGGGTTGTTCGTTCTTCTCACCCCAGCAAGTATCCGTGCCTGTATGGCAAACAGGACCCACAGGATGTACCTGAATCAGCAATGTATCCTGATCACAGTCTTCCTTGATAGAAACGACATTCAGGAAATTACCACTCTCCTCACCTTTCGTCCAAAGACGGTTCTTGGTGCGGCTAAAAAAGGTTACTTTACCGGTTTCTACCGTTTTGTCGTAAGCTTCCTTATTCATGAAGCCCAACATCAGCACCTTAGCGGTGTCTGCGTCTTGTATGATTGCCGGAACAAGTCCGTTCATTTTATCAAAATCCATTTAGGTAATTATTAATTATAAGCTATAAATTATTAATTGCTATGCAGCGTGATGCGGTAATATTCTGTCACCTTTATTGCCTTATCACTTTGTCACTCTATCACTTTTACATCACCCGCATTGGTATTCCTTGGGCGCAAAGATACGATTTTAAATCGGGAATTTTAATTTCTCCGAAATGAAAAACGCTGGCTGCCAATGCGGCATCTGCTTTTCCTTGCAAAAAGACATCACGGAAATGCTCTTTTGCACCCGCTCCACCCGATGCAATGACCGGAATAGAGAGGCTGTCGGACATCTCGGCAAGGGCTTCGTTGGCATATCCGGTCTTTACGCCGTCGTGGTTCATGCTGGTGAAAAGTATTTCTCCGGCACCACGTTCCTGAGCTTCTTTGGTCCAGGTAAACAGTTCTTTATCTGTTTCTACACGTCCTCCATTCAGATAGCACCACCAGCCTTTTTCGGTCTGTTTAGCATCTACAGCCAGCACACAAACCTGAGAACCAAAGTTTTTTGCAATTTCGTCTATCAACTCAGGACGACGGATAGCAGAGGAATTAATGGAAATCTTATCTGCACCGGCATTCAGCAAGCGGTCTACATCGCTCAGTTCGTTGATGCCGCCACCTACCGTAAACGGAATGCTGATATTGGCAGCAATGCGCTTCACCAGTTCGGCAAATGTCTTACGACCTTCAAAACTGGCTGTAATATCAAGGAACACCAGTTCATCAGCGCCTTGCTCACTATATGCACGCGCCAATTCAACCGGATCACCCGCCTGACGCAGGTTCACGAAGTTGGTTCCTTTCACTGTTTGCCCGTCTTTAATATCAAGACAGGGAATAATTCTTTTCGCTAACACCTTAATTATTTATGATTTATAATTTATGATTTATGAATGCTGATTTATAAACGACGTATAGTCCCCATAAATCATAAATCATAAATCATAAATCTTTCAATTTCCTTCATTGTGATGTGCCCTTCATACAATGCCTTACCGAAGATAACAGCAGGTACGCCCGCATCTTCCAGCGCGCGGATGTCTGCCATGCCGCTCACACCGCCACTGGCTATGAGATAAAGACCGGGGTGTTGCTCCAGCATCTCCCGGTATAGCTCAATGGACGGCCCTTGCAACATACCGTCGCAACTGATATCGGTACAAATCACTTTTTGAACGCCTTTCTCCACATATTCTTTCAAAAAGGGGAACAATTCGCAAGCACTTTCATCCTTCCATCCGTTTACGGCTATTTTGCGGTCTTTCACATCCGCACCAAGAATGATTTTCTCACTACCGTAGATATCCAACCAATGGCAGAAAAGTTCGGGGTTCTTCACGGCAATGCTACCGCCTGTTACCATCTGCGCCCCGTTTTCGAAAGCTATCTTCAGGTCTTCATCACTCTTCACTCCTCCGCCGAAGTCAATAATCAGGGAAGTCTGAGAAGCAATCCGATTCAGTACCGGATAGTTGACGATATGATGAGAAGCCGCTCCATCCAAGTCTACCACATGCAGGCGACGAATGCCATGTGCTTCCATCTCCTTGGCCACTTCCACCGGATTTTCGTTATACACCTTCTTACTGTCATAGTCACCTTGCGAAAGGCGGACACATTTTCCGTCGATAATATCTATTGCAGGAATCAGCTCTATCATTGATTACAGTTCTAAAAAGTTACGCAAAATACGTTCGCCCACGCTCCCACTCTTCTCCGGGTGGAACTGGGTGGCATAATAATTATCCTTATGCAAAGCCGCACTAAAAGGATGAATATAATCCGTTACAGCCGCCGTACATTCGTTGACCGGCACATAGAAACTATGCACGAAATAAACAAACTCATCTTTAGTGAAGCCTTTGAACAAAGCGCTGTTCGTCTCGGTAAGAGTATTCCAGCCCATATGAGGCACTTTATCTTCATGTTTCTGCGAAACAAAACGTTTCACCTCCGTATCAAAAATACCCAGACAATCTGCATCGCCTTCTTCCGAATGACGGCACATCAACTGCATACCCAGGCAAATACCCAACAGGGGTTGCCGTAGCTCTTTTATCAACGTATCCATGCCGTTGGCACGCAAAAACTTCATCGTCGTTTCCGCCTCGCCGACACCAGGGAAGATAACCTTGTCTGCCGCACGCAATACATCCTTATCCGCTGTGATTACCGCTTCCACGCCCAAACGCTTCAACGCATAGTCCACCGAATAGATGTTGCCTGCATTATATTTGATAACTGCAATCTTCATGAATCTATATTAACTAAATATCACTGTCTTATTCTTATATGCCAACACTTTACGTTCAATGTGCTTCTGCACGGCACGAGAGAGAACGATTTTCTCCAGATCCTTGCCTTTATTGACAAGGTCCTCCACCGTATCTTTATGCGTAATACGAACCACATCCTGTTCTATGATAGGCCCTGCATCCAACTCCGTAGTCACGTAGTGGCTGGTGGCACCAATAATCTTCACACCGCGTTCAAATGCCGCATGATAGGGCTTCGCACCCACGAATGCAGGCAAGAACGAGTGGTGAATATTGATAATCCGGTTAGGATATGCATCAATCATCTGTTCTGAAATGACCTGCATATAACGTGCCAACACGATGAAGTTCACCCTATGTTTTGCCAACAGCTCCATTTCCTTTTGCTCTTGCTCCGCCTTTGTTTCCTTGGTGATAGGGAACAAATAAAAAGGTATGCCGAAACGCTCGGCCACATGTTGCAGGTCGGGATGGTTGCTTATAATAAGAGGTATCTCCACATTCCATTCGCCTGCGGTATAGCGTGCCAGCAAATCAAACAAACAATGTGACATCTTTGAAACAAAGATAGCCATACGCGGTTTTGCATCCGAGAAATAAAGACGGAAAAACATCTCATACTTCTGTGCATACAACGTTGCAAAATAATCTTCAATTTTCTCTTGCGGTATCAGGAAGTTCTTCAATTCCCACTCAATACGCATGAAAAAGATATTCTCCACATGATCGACGTATTGGTCCAGATAGATAATATTTCCTTTGTTTACCGTTATAAAGTCCGTCACTTCTGCCAGGATTCCCGGTTTGTCGGGACAGTGAAGTAACAGTTTGGCAGTTTTCATCATCCTAAATTATCGTTTTTTATCGTTTGCAAATTACAACTTTCTCGTTTTGAGTTTGCAAAAATAACGATTTATTGCAAAACAACGAAGTTTTCGAGCAAGAAGTTTAAAACAAGCGATGGATTCTTTCGTTTTCACCACAAAAGCCTCGTAATGCCTCGCAACAAACAGCTTTCGAAACTCCTATTTTTTTCATATTACAATGCGCTCAAAATGAGGATATAAAAGGAAAAGTGATAAAATTAAGCAAAAAAAAATCATTGCAGCTATTGCAGATTTCAAAGAAATGCCTACCTTTGCAACCGCAATCGAGAGAGATAGCAAACAAAAAAATGAAATTCTGGTGCGTTAGTTCAGTTGGTTAGAATACATGCCTGTCACGCATGGGGTCACGGGTTCGAGTCCCGTACGCACCGCGAAAATCGAGATTAAAGCTCTGAAGTTTATAGCTTCGGAGCTTTTTCTTTTTTAGCTAGACCAGATTCATATCTGTCAACGCCTGTCACTGCCAGATGATATTTTTAATGCCGTAGTGGTGAAGAGCACCTTTTCTATTTCATCGGAAGGATAGAATGAACGAAACTGCTGAGTAAGATTCAACTTTAGCCGATAGAACCTTCCTCCTATCTGCGCAAATGAAACAACAAGTTCCATACCTTCATAAAAAAGTCTGTATCCATTCCAGTTACGAATAAATGTGCCTTTAAAGTTATGCATATCGGGAAGGTAAAAGGTAAAGTCGCCTTTGCCTTCGGAGGTATATTTAAAATAGAGAAGTCCTTTTTTCAATTGCTCGTGCTCTTTTAAATCAGTATTGATTTTCTCTTGAGCCTCCACGGAACCAACAAAATTCATGGCATAGTCTCCTTCATCTAAACGATAGTATTCATAGCGTCCTTTGGCCTCATCGGGTTTTGAATAAAGACTCAGGGCAATCAACGTTTTCCGGGCATTTTTGCGTGTCCTGAAATCCCAAAACTTTTTTGTGAACAGTTCGTCTAAGCTATAATTAAAACTACCCTTATTTATTATTTCTCCTGCACTTTCCTGAAACATTATCTCTTTGCCAAAGGGCTTTTTATCCGTAGTAAATTCTATTCTTTTTTTATATATCGGATCGTAATTATATTTGGTAGCACCACTATAGGGCATCAGACTCATTCCCGGTTTTCGAAGAGGTTCTTGCCCCAATGGATAAGGGCTATCCGGCAGACTTGTGTCGAAATGGAAACGATCTTTATAAATAATGGGTTGCTCGGGAAGCTGATTAAAGTTAGTACCTATTGACTGAATGGCACTCTTATTTAATTCTATTTCTTCAGAACTTTCTAATATCTTCTTCAAATTTAAGGAATCTTGAGCTGTCCACTGGGCACAACAATCCATTGCACACCAAAGACATGCCATAAACAATATAGCTACTTTGATAATCTTCTTCATACTTAATACCTACATAATTCGAAACAAAGATAGACAAGTGCACGTCTGTCTACAATTAGTATCGACCAGCAGTTTCTATTAGTAGATGAAACAGTATGATTTAAGGATCATAAGAGTTGTCTCGATTTCATCTCCAGATATTTATTAATCACATCAATCGAGAGGTTTTCAGGGGTAGTTAATAAGGAATAAATGCCATGCTGTTTCAGCGTGGATACTATCAATCGCTTTTCAAAGGCAAATTTCTCGGCAATGACATGACGATAATATCCTTCCGTATCCTTCGCAGGAGTGGCAATGTAGTTTTTCAGTTCTGCATCTTCAAAAAAGACCACAAGCAGACGGTGCTGGCGATTTAATTGCTGCAAATACGCCAACTGGCGGTTCATGCTACCCAGACTGGAGAAATTAGTATACAGCACCAGAAGACTGCGTTTAGTGACATGCTTGTTCAAATGCACACAAAGGGAAGAAAAGTCCGTTTCACCGAAAGTGGTCTGCTGGGCATAGAGATTTTCAAGCAATGTCTGCATATGGCCCGAACGCTTGGAGGCCGGAACAAATGTGTCGAAGTGCGCATCGAAAGTCACAATGCCCGCCTTGTCTTCCCGACGCATGGCTACGTACGAAAGAACCAGCGAAGCATTTATCGCATAATCGAGCAAAGTCATTCCACGGAATGCCTGCTGCATCACCCGGCCTTTATCTATCACATTGTAAATCTGTTGGGAGCGTTCATCCTGATAGATGTTTACCATAAGTTCGTGGCGACGGGCACTTGCTTTCCAGTTTATCGTACGGTAATCGTCGCCCTTCACATATTCTTTGATCTGCTCAAACTCGGTATGATGTCCCACCCGGCGGATGCGTTTGATACCCATCTCTGTAAGGTTATCACTGATGGCCAACAATTCATACCGGTGCAACATCAGGTAAGAGGGGTATACTTTGATGTCGAGCGACTCTCCACAGGTATACCGACGGGAAAGCAAACCTATTTTATGGGTGACGAACACACGAATCCTCCCAAAACCGTATACTCCCCGACTGGTAGGACGCAGATTATAACTGATTGACTTTCCCTCATTTGCCTGAAGTTCGGTCCGGAAACATATATTGCGCTGCTGAAACACAAAAGGAATTTCATCGACAACTTCTACAGAAACAGGATGCGGATAACTGTTCTCCACCCGGATGCTCACCGCATTTTCATCCCCGTTGGAGAAACGGTCGGAGCATTGGCGGAATGCCTGGATACCCCGGATACAATAGAGCATATATCCATCTGCCAGCACCGCCAGAAAAAAGATAAAAAGTGCCCACTGCCCGATCACAAACAATGGGGCATATACAGTTCCGCTACCCAACAACAGGATAATCAGAATGAGGATAATATAGAAGCGACGGGTCAGAATCATTTCGGAACTTCCACCTTATCAATCAGGCGTTGCGTTACTTTCACCGGAGAATAGCCTTCCATTTCAGCTTCCGCAGTCAGGATGAGACGATGCTGAAGGACACTTGGAGCGATAAACTTAATGTCTTCCGGTGTCACAAAATCACGTCCCTGTAACAATGCATAAGCCTTGGAAGCCTGCAACATTGCTACGGATGCACGCGGGGAAGCCCCCAGATACACCGCCTTACTTGTACGCGTCTGCTGCACAATCAAGGCAATATATTGAAGCAGAGTGCGGTCTACAAACACTTGGTTCATTACACTGCGGAGAGATAAAAGTTCCGCTTTCGTAATGGCAGGAGTGACGTCTTCCAGCTTCACCAGCGAGGCATTGGTATGATGGCGTTCCAGAATACTCACTTCTTCATCCAACGAAGGATAGTCCATTGTTATTTTCATCAGGAAGCGGTCGAGCTGCGCTTCGGGCAATTTATAAGTTCCCTCCTGCTCCACCGGATTCTGAGTAGCCAGGATTGTGTAAAGCTCTCCCATCGGATACGTCGTCCCGTCAATGCTGACCTGGCGTTCTTCCATCACTTCAAACAAAGCCGCCTGTGTTTTGGCAGGGGCACGATTGATTTCGTCCACCAGTATGACATCGGCAAACACCGGGCCTTGATGGAAGTCAAAATCATTGGTTTTCATGTTGAAGACCGTAGTACCCAGCACATCACTCGGCATCAGGTCCGGAGTGAACTGTATGCGACTGAAATCAGCATCAACCAGCCGGGCAACCAGACGTGCCAGCAAAGTCTTCGCTACCCCCGGCACTCCTTCTATCAGCACATGACCATTTGCCAGAATAGCTGTCAGCACCAGGTCTACCGTTTGCTCCTGCCCTACGATGACAGAAGCAATCCGATCTTTCAACTCTTGTATTTTCTCGGAAAAGAGGGTTAAATCCACCCGTTGTTCTGTGTTCTCTTCCATAAGTTTCTTTTTATATATGACTAATTATTTCATTCATTTTATCAATGTAGCGCTTCATCTGTTCCACGGAGATGTCACATCCACCATAAATTACCGGCCTGACTGTACGGATAAATACTCCTATTTCTTCCTCATTCATACCTGTTTTCAGGGCAATCCTGCTGAAAGAGCGTTCATCATCCGCTACTTCTTCTATATCTACCTGAATCTCCCTCCTCAACTCTTCTGCAAAGTACATGTACTTTTTGCGAACCAAATCGACATGGTCTTTCTTCTGGAAATAGAGAGTGCCTATCAATTCTGCAAACTCCAGCGACTTATTTTCCGGTTTGCGGATAACCGGTATCGCACGCTGTCTTCTCCGTGCAGTAAATAGCATGAAGAGCAGTATGGCAAGCATCGTCAGATACAAAGCCCAACGAAGCGGCCTCTGCGAGAGGAAATAGCGGAAAGGAGACATCTGCACCTGTGCTGTTTGCTCCATATAAGCTTCAGTGCGGACAATGGAAAGTTCTCCCATTTGCGATAGCAGACGGAAAAGATAAGTAGCATTATTCCCGTCCAGCACACCGTAGTTGGTAAAGAGTAACGGTGTGGAAGCCAGAATAATCTCCCCTTTCCCCCACTGATATGACATGGCAACCGGAACGTGGGTAACAGTATCTGAAAAAGCGGAATCCACATCAGCTTCATATCTGAATTCATTTACTGAAATATTCTTTACTGCCAACACCTTCGCCGGAAGCGAATCTGTGAGAAAATAAGATGAACACAGTTGAGGATAGAAATAGAAATTCTGTCGGGGATAAACCGCAGAATCCCCTATCCAACACAGACTATCCTTCATCAACAGTGAAGTAGCATACTTCTTCAAAGCTACCGGACTAAAATAAGAATAGCTGTTTCTGAACTTCAATGTGTCTTCCAGCTTATTGCTGAACCAGGTACTTACCAACATTATCTTATTCCCGCGTTCCGCCATTTTCAGTAAAGCATCCACATCTACCTCTGATGGCATCCGGTTATTGGCAATAGCTAATATTCCTCTGCAAGACACCGTATCCTTCTGCTCCATCTGGTAAAAGGTTTCTCTGGATAATGAATACCCCATCGGCAACGAAGCGGACAACAAGCTGTCAAAAACAGCACACCCGAAAGGCTGCTTATCGTAATGGCTGAAAGTAGGATTCCACACGAATTTCTTCGGCAAGCGACATTCTATTGCAAACATCAACAGCAGAAAGATGACAATTCCGACGATGAACCAATGACTTCCTTTCATGCAGCCCCTCCTTTCTTCACATCTTCCTGCAAGGAATGCATGGTGTGAAACAATGCTTCGGTCGCTTCAAAATTTCCATAACGCACCCGCAGGAAATGATGGGTCAACTGCCGGAAAGCGGGCAACCGCACTTCATTGATGTACTGTGTGGGTGTTTTGTAAAGTTGCCAGTCGATACGTCCTTCATCACTGAGTTGCTTTAGCGTCTGCAAATATAATAACCGGACTGCTTCCCTGTAGTCATGACGTGAAAGTGCATCGGCAATCCCTTTCGTAAAATCCACTCCATAAATAGTATCTTCTTCCACCGTATAAGGCAAGGCATTCTTACGGGAATACGCGAATAATTCCGGATGCTTTCTGTAAACGAACCAGCCTACCAGAATAAGGATAAGAATGGCGATACCTATTAGAATCAGTTCCGAATATTCTTCCGCAAAGTTGCTACCGAATATTTTTTGCATGACTTCTCCGAACCATCTGTTGAACCACTCGAATAAATTAATTTCGGGAGCAATCAACTCACGGTTATAGTCATACGCCGCATCAGACTGCCATACGGCAACCTGAGCGGTGTCACAAACCAATGTATCAGCCGGAGAAGTTATCATTTACATTTTAAAGCTTATCGAAATTATCAATATCACTTTCTACCATGATGCTATCCACCTTTTCCGAAGCATGACCATACTGATAAGCCAGTCCGACAAACGAAAAAATCATGGCGAGGTAAGCACCAAATACCTGTACAACAGCCAGCAGATAAAGCAAGAAGCTATATCCTACGGATACGGTTGCTTCAGTCCCCCCGCTACTTGTCATAAAAATATACTTCACCGCTGTTCCTATATACCAGGGTATCAGCGTCACACTTTGTAGGATGCCGGCAATGAATCCCATAACAAGAGATATCATAAAGATACCTCCCCAAGTGGTAAATCCCAAGCGAAAAGTTTTTTTCAGAGAATCCACAATGCTGATGTCTTCAAGCAAGTAGATAGGCGCCCATAGACTAAACGGCACGGCTACGGCTATCATAAACGGGATAAACAAAATCATAACAATTGCGAACAAAGTCTCTGGGAATAAAGCAGCTAGTACAGCGATAATCAGACTGGCCAACATAGTCAGGACTAATCCGAAGAAGACCAAGATAAACATTCTCTTCACATTATGGAGCAACATAGGCCGCAGCATCCCCAACGTGACGCCCTGCAAGCGTTCCTCCCGCTCATTATAAGTCCGGATCATTGCATAAACCAATGCAGTCAGCAAAACAATGCCTATTATCAACAGAAGCATATACAGACCGTAGTAAGCAAAGAATGACAATATAGCAGAGTCAGGAAATCCACTCTCCAGAAAACCGAACAGGCCTAATGTATAAGTCATCAATCCATTCAGACTTAATGCCTGAACAAGACAAAGCGGTAAAAGCAAATAGGTTGCATACTTCAGCATCAACTTCCAATTCTCTTTTATAAAATCGAAAGATGCATTAAACTTCTCACCGAAAGAACGTTTTACGTACAACGCAATTTTAGGTTTCTCTGTTTCCATGTCGTTTTCTATTAGGTAAATAAATATAGTAGAATAAAATAAATGCCAGGGAAGCAAGAATCAGACCAAGTCTCAGTGCATCAGGTAACTCGGTGTGGCGGGTGATAAAGCCTTCAATGAATCCTGCCATGACAAATACAGGGATAGTGCCTATCACAATCTTCACTCCTCGTTTGGCTCCCCTTCGGAAAGATTCCAGTCTTGAATAGGTTCCGGGGAACAGCCACCCGTTTCCCAAAGCCAGTCCGGCAGCACCGGCCACAATGATGGCCCAGATTTCGAGTGTTCCGTGCAGCCATACGGCAAGCATGGACTCTCCAAGCAGACCGTGCTGGAAAAAGAAGGTTTGGAAAGAACCCAACATGATTCCATTGGCAAAAAGCATATATCCTGTACCAAAGCTGGTTAAGATTCCCATAGCAAAACAATTGAAGGAAACCATGATATTGTTCAGTGTGATCCCCAGGAACATAGGAACTTCCGAAGAGCCGTTATATACAGCCATAGGTTCTCCGTTGGCTATGTTATTCAATGTCATATCCACATAGTTATTTCCCAGAATCAGACGGACAAAATCGGGGTCACCCACAGTGGAAATCACTCCGACCGCTACGCTGACAATGAAAATAAAGAATGAAACAAGCAGTTCACGACGTGCATCGTGCATGGTCTGCGGTACTTCCTGCGTCCAGAAAGTGATAACTCTTGACCACTTCTCACGCTTGTTCCGATAAATTTTATTATGCAGCGCCGAAGCGAGATTGTTCAGATAAATGGTAATACGGGAGGTTGGAAAATGCGTTTGTGCAAACGCCAGATCGGCAGTAAGGTCCGTATATGCGTCGGCAAGCCTGTCGGGAGACAAGCTTGTAGCCTGCTCCACCACCTTCTCGGCTTCTTTCCATTTTTCGATATTCCGACGAATGAACGTTACTTCTTTCATACTTTTCCCAAGGACTTCGGATGAGTTTTGTCTGAAATCGGTAACAAAAATAAGAGAATAATGATATATTTGCAACGAAATACTAAAAATGTTCAATCGGAAATGGCAGAATCTACTATAATCACCGGACAATTCGTCCGTATCAGCCAAACACCCGCCAGCATTGGCGAACGATTTCTGGCATTAGTCATCGACTATATCCTGATAGGACTTTATGTATATTCCACTGCAACCCTGCTCCCCAAACTTCCGGTATCTTCGGATTTTACAATGACTGTTTTTTTTGCCGTAATCTATCTGCCTGTATTATTCTATGCATTTTTATGTGAAATGTTCAACCACGGGCAAAGCCTCGGAAAGAAGCTCATGAGCATCCGGGTGGTAAAAGCCGATGGTTCCACTCCGAGCATAGGTTCTTATCTGCTTCGCTGGCTTCTCTTCCCAATTGATGTTCCCGTCACCGGAGGGCTCGGAGTATTAGTTATTTTACTTACCAAGAACAGTCAGCGGATGGGCGACCTTGCCGCAGGCACAATGGTTATCAAGGATAAGAATTACCGCAAGATACATGTCAGTCTTGATGAGTTCGATTATCTGACGAAAGATTACCGTCCCACATATCCGCAAGCCGCCGACTTATCACTGGAACAGGTAAATGTAATCACCCGGACTTTGCAATCCGGGAAAAAAGACCGTACACGGCGCATCATGCAGCTTGCCCAAAAAGTGCAGGAGATTCTTTCAATTACACCCCGGGATGGCGGACAGGAACAATTCCTGCAAACCATACTCCGGGATTATCAATACTATGCATTGGAAGAAATCTGACGACTCAATTAATCTTCATAGCATAACAGATTCTTCATTTGCATGATGATATAGGACTTCCATTCCATAAGTATTTCTGTAAAATCTTCGTTCTCCCCCTCATTGGAGGACAGGGAAAGAAACAGCTTCTTTGCCAGGAAAGGAAAAGTCAACGCTCCATAAAGTGTAAAAAAGATGAAGTGCATAGGAACCTGCTTCAGTTTACCGGAATCCATCTCCTCCTGAAGGCTGGTAGCTATTTTGTGGAAATAGCGTTCCAGTTGCAATTCACGGGCCGTACTAATCAGATGTTCCACATCACGTTCTATCTCCCTTACCATGAACACCGGAAGATAAGGATACCGGAGGAAAACATTAAAATAAGCATCCACCAGTCTACCCACCCGTTCAGGAAGAGGTTTATCCTGCAACATGATATCCTGAATTTCAGGAGCCAGAGAAAGTATGATGTTCCCGAAAACCGCTTGAAACATCTTGTCTTTCGTCCTGAAATAATAATGCAGAACTGGTCTGTTTATCCCTACAGCCGCCGCGATATCACTCATGTTCGTTTCAACAAAACCATTTTTCATAAACAACTGCTGTGCAGCCTCTATTATTTTTCTCTCTAAATCGTTGTCATTTGTCGCCATATCTCTCGTTCTTTCAAATTGTCTATAAAAAGTAACATTCTATTTACTATATTTACGTCGCTCACTCCACTATCAAAATCTAAAGATAATAGATTTATATCCGGGAAAAGAATTTTGATGCGTTTTTCTATTCCTTTCGCCACAATATGATTGGCGATGCAGCCGAAAGGTTGTAAACTGATGACGTTATTCACTCCCTGACGGACATATGAAACGACTTCCGCAGGAAGCAGCCAACCCTCTCCAAACTGGGCACTGAGTGAAATAATATTCTCAGCTCCGGCCGCTTCATCGAAAATGTCATTGAAAGGAGCGAAGTAACGAAAGCGACCTGCAATCGTATTTATCTTATCCACTTGTTTTTTCACAAGCTTATAAAGCCAATCAAAAGCATAATCGGAAAATTGCTTCTCTTTAAGATAGGACTGCACATCCACCTTCCGGTTCACGAAACTTTGCATGAAAAAGTCAGTCAGAATTGGAGGAACCACCTCTATACCTCTTTCTATAAGCCAATCAATGGCATTTTTCTGTGCAAAAGGATTGAACTTCAGAAATATTTCTCCGACAATCCCCACCTTCGGAGTATCGCAATCCATACAGACAGCATTAAATTCATCGGCAGCAGCTTGCAACAAACGGGTTAGCTGTCTTGTACTTCTTCGCAGGATAGCTTCAGAAGCGAGTCCCAGATATTTATCACGCAATTTAGCCGAAGCGCCTGCTTCTTTCTCGCGGACTACGGAGGCATAATAGAATTTGGCAATACAGTCGCTATACAGAACCGAGTAAAGGGCAATAGGAAGCACCTTCAACCAATTCACCTTGAAGGCCGGCTGGTTATTCTCTATCATGCTGCCGAAAGAGACGGATATCACCGGTACATCCGTATATCCGGCATCTATCAGGGCCTTTTTTATCAAAGAGATATAGTTGCTGGCACGGCACTGCCCGCCTGTCTGGGTAATGGCAACAGTGGTTTTTGCAGGGTCATACCGCTTTGTCTTGAACGCCTTTATGATGTCGCCCACTATCAACGTAGCCGGATAGCAAACTTCATTATTGGCATATTTCAATCCCCATTCGCTTGATTCACCGTCGCTCAAAGGCAGGTTTTCCGCATCAAATCCGGCAACCCGCAAAAGAGCCGGAAGCAACGGGGAGATGAAAGGTGTAAAGAACGGAAGTAATATCTTACGGTCACGATATGCCTTATCATACACCGGGACTGTTACGAATTCTTTCGTATCCTGCTTTTCGTTTTCCTGCGTATTTGCCAGTTTCAGGCTTTCTACCAAAGACCTCACTCTCAACTTCATCGAACCGACATTACTTATATCATCCAGTTTCAATAAAGTGAGAGATTTATTGTGACGCATCAGCAAATCGCGCACTTCATCCACCAGGAAAGCGTCCGGACCACAACCGAATGAGGTCATCTCCACAAACTGCACATCTTTCCCTTGTTCGGCACACCACTTTGCCGCTTTCAGAATGCGATGTGTATAGGCCCACTGGGATACAAAATGAATGTCACCGAGATTGACATCTTTGTCCCTGACCCAATCGTCGGATATGACATTCACTCCCATATCAGCAATCATATCAGATATCTTATGTTGTATTAACGGGTCGCTATGATATGGACGACCGGCAAGTACCACAGTAAGAGCACCCTCTTTGCGCGCACTCTGCAAAATCTCCCCGTTGCAGGAAACCAGCATCTTTTCAAAAGAATCCTGCTTACTCTCCGCCTTGTCAAAAGCAAGCTGAACCATCGTTTCATCAACGCCCAGTCCGCAGAGCAGTTCCTTGCATTGTTTATACAGCAGCTTCCGGTCTTTAAAAGATATGACCGGGGAATCAATAGGTATGCCACAGGATTGCACGCTCTTGATGACTTCCGAATATCCCGTCACAATGGGACAGTTATAACTGTTCTGCTCCTTCTCTTTCTTCTCAAAAATGACGAAAGGCATAAATATCCGGTTCACTTTTTTATGTATCAGATTGGAGATATGGCTATGCACCAGTTTGGCGGGAAAACAAATATTGTCGGACATAACCATGCGTGCATTATTCTCATAACTCAGGAAGTTGGAGACATCGGACAGGCAAACCTGTATGCCGCAAGCCGTGAAAAGAGTGTGCCAGAAAGGATATTCCTCATACATATTCAGACATCGGGGAATCCCGACAGTCAGCCAGGGATTGGTAATTTCCACCTTGCGGTCGAACAAAAGTTCATTCTTCCGGTGATAAATATTCTTTCCTTTATATTCACTGCCTTCGCCATTCGTGAACACCTTTTCGCACCGGTTGCCCGAATAGTAACTTTTCCCGTTTTCAAAGTCATAGCGCATCACCAGACATTGATTGTCACAGCCTTTGCAATGGAGGAAACGGGACTTGTATTGTGCCTTTCCTATCATTTCTTCCAGACGGATAGTTGCGCCCTGGTGCTTCTTTGCATAGAGGGCACAGCCGAATGCTCCCATCAGTTCCGGAGTGGTACATCTGGATACTTCGGTATCTGTGAGAAGTTCTGTTGCACGTACAATGGCATCATTGCGCATTGTGCCACCCTGCACGACAATGTTCTTTCCCAATGCAGATACATCTTTCAGTTTCAACACTTTATAGAGACAGTTCTTAACGACTGAATAGGCCAGTCCGGCAGCAATGTCGTCTACCGTAGCTCCATCACGCAGCACTTGCTTCACTTTAGAATTCATGAAAACCGTGCATCGTGTCCCCAAGTCGCATGGAGCCTTTGCACGACAAGCCGCTAAAGAGAAATCATGCACCGTATACCCCAATGATTTAGCAAAGGTTTCCATGAACGAGCCGCATCCTGATGAACATGCTTCGTTTATCTCAATCCGGTCTATCCCGTCTTTATTTACGAATATGGCTTTCATATCCTGACCGCCAATATCCAGAATGAAAGACACATCCTTGTCCAGATATTGCGCCGCCATATAGTGGGCTATGGTTTCGATGATACCGGAATGAAGCTGGAAAGCACACTTCATCAAATCTTCACCGTAACCGGTAGAGCAACTTCCTTTTATATTTAGTACGGCTCCACAGTCCGAACATTTTTCATACAGGTCTTTCAGCCCTTCTTCAACGGTCTTAATAGCGTTTCCACCGTTCGTATTATAATAGGAGTACAACAGCCTCGATTCCGCATCAATAACCACAATCTTGGTAGTCGTGGAACCGGAATCGATACCCATGAAAACATCCTGTTCACCGGCAACTAGCTTGGATCTGACAATCTTGTTTCCGGCAATTCTTTCTTTCCATTCTTCGTATTCCGCCTCATCCTCAAAAATAGCTTTCAGACCTATAAACTTACCAGAAGAAGCATCTAACTTTTTATCAATAGCATCAACCAAGCCAGAGAGTGGAAAACTATGGTCTTTGTCCGTACAGGACAAGGCAGAGCCTAATGCCGGAAGCAGAGTTCCATCAGTCGGTAAAATCACTTCTTTTTCGTCAAGAGACAGATAATCGATAAAAGTCTTACGTAGCGCCGGAATAAAGGCCAAAGGACCGCCACAAAACAACACCGGAACCTGAATATCACAACCACGCGCCAGAGTAGTCACAGTTTGCACCGCTACCGCACGAAAGATGGAAGCCGCAATATTTTCCCGGCTGACATTCTTTGCTATAAGATTCTGAATATCCGTTTTGCAGAAAACTCCGCAACGTGAAGCTATCGGATACACCCGGTCCGCATTCATAGCAAGGGCATTCAGTTCGGAGACATTCACACCCAGTATAATTGCCATCTGGTCGATGAAAGCTCCAGTACCTCCCGCGCAGTTACCATTCATGCGCAAATCCGTAGCCTCGCCATTCCGGAAGAAAACAACTTTTGCGTCTTCACCGCCAATATCCACCATAGTGGCTACCTGAGGGTGTTCTTTCTGTATCGCTTTCGCTGCGGCAACCACTTCCTGCACAAATGGCAGGGAACATTTTTCAGAGATTCCCATTCCAATGGAACCGGTGATTCTGACAGTTACCTCTTCATCCCCTATCTGGGAAAGCAGTTCTTTCAGGAAAGCAACGACCACTTCCCTGACACGCGTATTATGTCTTTCATATTTTGAAAATACAACGCTCTCTTTTTCATCAAGTACAACCAGCTTTGCTGTTGTAGAGCCAACATCAAGACCTATCTTCCACATATCGTTTCTATAATATATCTTTTAATCAGACTTACAAGTTTGACACATGTGTCAAACACAAACATAAGAAGAATAAATGATATACTATAACTCTATCATTCAAATTATTAACTTACTTTCAGGAGAGAGGAAAGTATTTAAGGTTCATTAAGTGCGATACTCCGCGTTCCACCTTTCCGGTATATATTGACTTGGGGAGGCTTTATGCCTTGCTATGAAGTATATAGAAAAGAGGCAGTCCGGTGATATGATAAACTAATTCCGGCATCGCAAGGAACTAATATTAAACATGCGATGAACTAATATTTTTCTTGCATCTTATTATTCATACAACAGTTGTTATAGTATCTTACAATAGTTATATTTCTTTCTTACAACAGTTATTGTAAGAAACATTAATAATTTATGTATGAATAATAAGATGCAAGAAAAATATTAGTTCATCGCATGTTTGGGATTAGTTTCTTGCAAGAACGGAATTAGTTTTTTACGGAACAGTTATAAATAGAACACGAATTCACCAACTACTCAACCGCAAAGCTTTCCGATTTAAAGTTACTATAATACCTCCCGGAAATTGCCGTAAACTTCAGGACACAATAATCCGGGTCTGTCACACCTCCCGGATAATACATGATATCGCCTTCCTGCCATATCATTTCCTTACTGGCGTTGTCCGTCAGCACTTCCATTGTACCGCACAACATCACTCCCCTGAAGAATCGCGTATCACAAAAGTAAATGCTTGCACAATTATTCTTCCGGTATTGTGCAACACGCATCGACGAAGTATTCGTGGTCAGATAGATAACTTTTATCCCCTCCCTTTTCCGAGGCTGCAACATAGCTTTGATATTCGGAAAACCTTCTGCATCTATCGAACCGATGAAAGCGGTTTTTAACTTATCAATCATGCCTCCTACTGTTTTCTCTGCATCTCTCATAATCTCATTATTTTATGGGTTATTGTTGCGGCAAAGATAAACACGGCACAGAAAATCAATGCAATAAAAACAAAGGGAGAAATAGCACTTTTTACGGTTTATACAGTTTCCGGTAAGCTAATGGCGTCTCTCCCGTACACTGCCGGAAACAACGTACAAAATAGGCAACGGTGGAGAAATGGAGTTCAAATGACAGCTCTGATATAGAAATATCGGTGTAGATAAGCTGCTTTTTAGCCTCATCCATAATCTTATTCCTGATATATTGTTTGGCACTGATGTTCATTGCCGAATTTACAATCTCATTCAGATAGTTGGGAGTGATACAGAGCTTATCCGCATAAAAACGGACGGAATGCTGTTCTTTCAGATTCGCTCCGACCAGTTCTACAAATCTGCTGATGTGAATGTTGCCGGCTTCCTTATCCTTCTCTCCCTGAGATAACATATTCAGATAAGCCCGGTTCAGCAGCATAAGGACTTCGTAAAGCAATGCCCTCAGCACATGCACGTCATTCTGCTTGTACAAACCTATCTCTGCCTTTATATCATGCAGAAGCTGAATCATGCGCTTATAAAGTTCATTAGACAAATGAAGTTTAGAAGCTGTCTTTTCCATGTTGAAGAACGGGAGATGCTGCACAAACAAAGGGTCTTTGAAAAAGGAAGACAAAAACTCATCCTCGAAAATCAGCGCATAACCATCTACAATATGAGCCGTATCCCAATTCCGTATTTCGCCGGGTTTGGAGAAGAATACATCGCCGGGAATTGCTTCACAGATCTGATTATCAATAGAGAATCTCCCCTCTCCTTCCGTAATGAAAGTAATGTCATAATAAGTCAACGTATGCACAGCCCCTTTAGCCAGAAACCGCTTCACGTATTTCAGTTCCACGACATCCACTAAAAGTTCACTCCCATACTTATGCTTATAAAACGTATACCGGGGGATTGATTTCTTCATTTAATAATCTTTTGCTACGAATAAACTCTTACCATGAAATTACAACCCGCAAATATATTGATTCCCGCCATAAATCCACTTGCACACCTGATTTAAAATTATGTTTTTCACATCTGCCGGTGATATTTAGAATGAATATTTATTCCCTTGTCATTTCTTTTACTAACTTTGACAATCAATACATATAAAAACTACTCTGATGAAGAAACAGTTTGCCTTATTACTAATGGGAATATTTGTTCCTGTTTGCATCTATTCCCAGGATATTTCAGGTACATGGAACGGGAAACTATCACTCCCTACCGGCTCACTTACCATTTGTTTCAATCTGCAAAAGACGGAACAAGGTTATACATCCACCTGCGACAGTCCGGATCAGGGAGTTAAGGGTATTCCTACAGAATCAACCCTTTTCAAAGATTCGGTACTAACGATTCAGATTCCCAATATACATGCCTCTTATAAGGGAAAACTCGGAGCGGACAACAAGATATATGGAAACTTCACACAAGGCATTCTATTGAAATTAGATTTGGAAAAAGGAGAATCCGCCAAGATTAACCGTCCGCAAGAGCCTCAACCGCCTTTCCCTTATAAAGTGGAAGACATAACCATTGAAAATCCACAAGTCGGCATCACACTTGCCGGAACATTGACTTTGCCTGAACAAGGGAGTAAATTCCCGGCAGTAGTATTAGTGACCGGTAGTGGCCCGCAAAACAGGGATGAAGAAATCATGGGACACAAACCTTTCTTAGTGATTGCCGATTATTTAACCCGCAACGGAATAGCCGTTCTGCGCTGCGATGACAGAGGTGTCGGCAAGTCGAAAGGAGTATATGCATCTGCCACGAATGAAGACTTTGCCAGCGATGCGGAAGCTGCTTTCCAATATCTGAAAAGCAGGAAAGAGATAAATTCCAAACAGATAGGAATCATTGGGCATAGCTGTGGGGGAACTGTTGCTTTTATGCTGGCTGCCCGGAATAAAGAGGTGGCTTTTATCGTTTCATTGGCAGGTGCTACCATTCAGGGAGACAGCCTGATGCTGAAACAAAGTGAAATGATTTTCAAATCCAGCGGTATGCCGGATGCTGCATGGGAATTGACTAAACCCGTGCTACGCACCCGCTACGCTTTATTAACCCAGGATAAGAGTGCAGAAGAAATCCGGAAGGAATTGTATGCCAATGTTGTGCAAACACTTTCTCCCGGACAACTACAAGATATCAACATCATGAAACAGGCAGAGGCTCAAATGAACTCAATGCTCTCCCCCTGGTATTTGCATTTCATGAGATATGACCCAACTTCCGACTTAAAGAAGACCAAATGCCCCGTCCTGGCTCTCAATGGAGAGAAAGACCTGCAAGTAGATGCCGACATAAACCTCGGAGCCGTGGAACAGTGGGTGAAATCCAACGGAAACAAACAAGTCACCACTAAAGAATATCCCGGCCTGAACCATCTGTTTCAAGTGTGCAAGACTTGTACTATCAACGAATACGGACAACTGGAAGAAACAATAAGTCCGGAAGTTCTGAAAGATATGTCAGACTGGATTCTCAAATTGAAGAAGAAATAAATATCCGGAGGTTGCCCCCGATGCTTATTTACCTACAAACTTGAATTCACGCTCATTGTATCTGTCACCGACATTGGGGTACTTCTTCAACAGATGTTCTATGTCCGCAATATCTTCGGCAGACAAATCCACATCGGCAGCTTTTGCATTCTCTTCCAGATACCGGAGGCGTTTGGTTCCCGGTATAGGAATGAGATTCTCACTTTGTGCCAATACCCAGACTAAGGCAAGTTGTGCAGGAGTAATCCCTTTCCCCACTGCGATTTCCGCAAATCCGGCAGATAATTTTTGATTGTTTTCCCAATGTTCGCCATTGTAGCGGGGCAGATGCTTTCGGTAATCATCTGCTCCCAGAATTTCCACGTGAATTGTATTAGTCACCAATCCCCTGCCCAACGGTGAAAAAGGTACCAGGGTAATCCCCAATTCTTTTGTCAATGGCAATATTTCCTTTTCTGCATCACGAGTCAGCAAAGAATACTCACTCTCAACGGCTGCAATGGGGTGCACGGCATTAGCTTTCCTCAGAGTTTCGGGAGAACACTCGCTCAGTCCCAGATAACGCACCTTGCCTTCTTTCACCAACTCTGCCATCACCCCTACCGTTTCTTCAACAGGAACAGACGGATCTATCCGGTGGGCATAGTACAAATCTATCGTCTCAATCTTCAACCGCCTGAGACTTTTCTCCACCGCCTGCCTGACATATGCGGGAGAACCATCCACATAGCTCTCGCCTCCGCCAAACACGCTGCCTTTCTCATTACGCAACCTGAAACCGAACTTCGTCGCAATAAAAATTTGATTTCTTTTTTCGCAAAGCACTTTAGAGAGCAGTTCTTCATTAGCTCCATTGCCATAGACATCCGCCGTATCCCAGAAGTTAATACCAAGTTCGAGGGCACGATACAACGTTGCTATACTCTCTTTCTCATTCGCCGTTCCATACACGGCACTCATCCCCATGCAGCCCAATCCTATTGCAGACAGTTGCACATCCGTTTTACCTAATTTTCTATACTTCATACTCTTAATATTTAAGTCGATGCAAAATTAGGCGATAGAATGCGAATGGATTAGCGCTATTCAAAGCATCATTTGTACAAATCAAATAGTTGCCTGTTCCCGTACTTTGGTCGGTGACTTATCAGTATGTTTACGATAGAATTTACTGAAATAGGAAATAGATTCAAAACCCAGGCTGAATGCTATTTCAGATATGGAACGATTAGTATGCTGCAAATATTGGGTAGCTTCTTTGATGACTCTTCCGGCAATAAGTTCGGATGTCGTTTTTCCGGTAGTCTCTTTAATAGCCTTATTCAGATGGTTTACGTGTACGGACAACCGGTTAGCATAATCGGCAGGAGTACGCAAAATCAGTGCGGTGCGGGGATAATCCACCGGGAACTGTCTCTCTAATAGTTCAAGAAACAATTCAGCAATGCGTTGTGAAGCATTCGGATGCGATTCATACTGATTGGTATCCTGCATCTTCACAGCTGTATGTATCAATAAATGCAGATAACACCGCAATATATCAGGCTTGCCTGCATAATCAGATTGCAGTTCTTCCTGCATCCGGGCATATATGTTTTGCACATTCGCCAATTGCACTTCATCCAAAAAGAAAACCTTATCACCCGTCAGCCTGAACAAAGGCGTATTTGCTAAAGAGCCGTTCTTCTCTTCCGTTCGTACAAACTGCTCATTAAAGATACAAAACATTCCTTTCTGTTCTTCACTGACAGACTCCCACGCATAAGGCACCAAGGGATTAGAAAATAACAAGGCAGGACGGTCCACAAATATCCATTTATCAGCATAATACAATTTTCCCGTACCCATAATCAGAGTCACCTTATAGAAATCCCGATAACTGAATTGCACCGTCCCGAAGTTACATTGTCGGAAGAAGAGATTGAAGTATTCTTTCTCTTTGGAATAAACGGCAGCCGGCTTCGGGTCGTAGCATTGTATTCTCTTATAGAACTGAGGTATTGTTTCAGGCATAACGCATATGGGTTTTGCTACAAATTTACTGATTCTTCTTTAATTCTACCGCAACATAATAGACTAATAGTGCTCTTTATATCAGTATTGGAGAATTAAAAGCCATACAGGTGCTGAATTCATAAGAGTCTCTTTATTTGTCTTATCAAGTCTTCCATCTTTCGCTTATTCTTTTCAATCATTCTCGGCCGCAAAAAGAACCAGTTAAAACCGATCCATAAAAGTACAACAGAATATGCTGCCACACCGAATATTAAAGACCTTTTTAAAGTATATTCATACATATAGAGTCCAATTCCTGCGGACAATAAAATGAAATAGAGGTTCATCAGTTTAGTCTGCATGATATATTCCCTGCTTCTAACCTCAAGCAAAGCATTCAGGTAATCCATATTCGACTGTTTTTCGTCTATTTTCCTATATAATGAAGTCAAGCCATTATTAAAAACGAGAACCATTCCCATTGGCAGAACTGACAGTATAATTCCGATTTTGGTACTCATCAATTGTGGTTTAAAGTGCACCCAGATAAAGATGATAAAAAGAATTGTAAGCAGTAAAACCACATTGAGGATGATCGTTCTCCTGATTCTCTTTTTTCTGAAACTTTCTATTTTTCCAAATATGTCGGACTGGTCAACAACCGGAACCATCTGCTTGTTCCACAACTCCCTAATATCTATATCATTTCCCATACTCTTTAATTTTCTTTGTTAACAACGCTTTTATACGATAGATTTTCACTCGGATATTGCTCTCGGACAATCCTACAATTTGCGCAATATCCGATTGCCTGACATCTTCCAGTTCCAACGAAATAATGATACGGTCTATCTCTGGAAGTTCGGCTATAGACTTATACAATATGCGGATCTGAGGTTCGATATCTACAACCTCCTCCTCGGGTAAATCAACAGGTAATTCGGTTGAAACGATTCGTTGCTGCCGCTCCAATTGGCGAAGGCAGTTGTTGGTTGCAATACGGAATATCCAGGTGCTGATATTGGCTTCATTCCTGAAAGCAGGCAGATGTTGCCAGACTTTGATGAATGTGTCCTGAGCCATATCCTGCGCTAAATTATAGTCGTTTACGTATCCCATACACAAACGGAATATTTTGCCCCAGTATTCCTTATATATTACTTCAAATTCCACTTCTTATTCTTTAATGAATTCTCTTATCTGATTCATAAACCACTCTTTATCATCAAACATCACGAAATGCAACCCTTTATTAGCATATGCAAACTGCACTGTAGACAGATTTTTATATTGTTCTTTTATGACCGTTTCTATATTCCTGAAATGAGGTTCCAGTAAAATCAAAGAAGGAACTGTTATGCTCTTTATCCGTTCTCTCAAATCCGTGTTCGAAAAATCGCAATACATTTTAGCGAATGTTTCCCGGTCGGACTTCAATCCCCAACTTACGATCTCATCGAATTTCGATGAATCAGTAGTAAGACTTGCAGTACTCATTCTTTGCATCTGGACGAACTGTTCTTCATTCATCGCGGTAATCCGGTTAATCATCTCCGAGCAATCCTTAGCAGGAACCGACTTAAATTCCGGATTACTCAGAGCCATTAAACAAGGTAAAGCATCCACTACTACTATTTTCCTGGCAAGATAAGGAAAATCAGCCGCAATTGCAAGAGCCAACCCTCCTCCCATACTATGACCAATAAGAATCGGCTTTTCCATTTTCTTATCTTTTATAAACCAGGCTATCTGCATTTTCCAGCTCTCAAATGAAGGGTTCTTTTCCGGTACAACCCCTGAAAAGCCTGCCATCGTCAAAACATAGCAAGTATAATCCTCCTTCAATACCTCAACAGTTTCCCTCCAGACATCTCCCGAACAGGCAAACCCGGGAATAAATATAATGGCCTGCTTTCCCGTTCCTGATTTAATTACTGAAAAGGAATAGTCTTGTGCAAGAGCTAAAGAGGAAGCAAGAAATACCACTAAGATAAAAAATACTTTTTTCATTATCATTCATTTTTAGATTTACCCTTTAGATACAAGAGGCTTCAGAATGTTACAGAAACGGCTAATTTATTTTCAGACCATCTCAATTCCACCAGTAAATTAAGATATGAATGATGAATAGTTGTTAATTCCATTTTAAGATAATGAACTATTTTTTCAAAAATAATGTTGTTGTAAATAAACAGCAGACTTAACTATAAATCAAAGAAAACTGAATTATGAAAAAGAGATTCCATCAGTTCTATTTATTTTAAGCAAAGTGCCTGTTTTTCGACAATTTAAACCAAAACTATTAACTCCTGAAAGGAGATAAACCAGTCAGGATATATAAAATTTAATTATTTTAATTATGAAAAAATCAATTATTCTATCAGTTTTTGTAGCAGCAGCACTCACAGCGAATGCTCAGACTACCGTACAAGGCAGCAAATTCACAGACAATTGGTCTGTAGAACTAAAAACCGGTATAATAACTCCCGTAACCCACAGTGCATTCTTCAAGAATGCCCGCCCGGCTTTGGGAATTGAGTTTACCAAACAACTGACTCCTGTTTTCGGATTGGGAGTTCAAGGTATGGGATATATAAATACCACGAATAGCAAAACTGCTTTCGATGCTTCCGACCTTAGCTTATTGGGTAAAGTCAACTTGATGAACCTGTTCGCAGGCTATACAGGCACTCCTCGCATATTCGAAGTCGAAGCCGTAGCCGGTGCGGGATGGTTGCACTACTACATGAACGGCCCTGGAGATGTGAATTCCTGGTCCAGTCGTTTCGGAGCGAACTTCAACTTCAACCTTGGCGAAAGCAAGGCGTGGACTATTGGGGTGAAACCGGCACTGGTATATGATATGCAAGGTGACCATAACCGGAGCCGCTTCAATGCAAACAATGCAGCATTTGAACTAACAGCAGGCGTAGCCTACCACTTCAGCGGCAGTAACGGAAGCCATCACTTCACTTTGGCAAAACTATATGATCCAGCCGAAATCAGTGAATTGAACGGTACGATCAATAACTTACGCCAACAGGTAAATGAAAGAAATAATGTGATAAACGATGCTACCCAGACAATCGGCGGCCTGAAACAAGAACTCAACGAATGCCGCAATGAAGCAGCCAAAGTTGTTGTAGTGAAGAAAACAAACCTGATTCCGGAATCCATCATCACATTCGGACAAGGCAGATCTACAGTAGATGCTTCACAATTACCAAACGTTGAACGTGTAGCTTCTTATATGAAAAAGTATACAAATACAGTAGTTACCATTAAAGGATACGCTTCTCCGGAAGGCAGTGCCGAAGTGAATGCAAGAATTGCCAATGCACGTGCCGAAGCTGTGAAGTCCATCTTGGTGAAGAAGTACAAAATCAGTCCCGACCGTATTACAGCCGAAGGTCAGGGAGTGGGCGATATGTTCACAGAACCGGATTGGAACCGCGTTAGTATCTGTACCATTGAAGATACAAATAAATAAGGCTAAAAAATAAAGTGGACTAAATTCATGTGAATATCCCACTTCACAAAAAATGAGGAGCAAAATCAACATTAGTGTTGTCTTTGCTCCTCATTTCTTTTATTCATCTCATCATTTAAAGTAGCCCACAGGGTGATTCAGCATAGGAATCTGAGCGTCTTTCAGTTTTAAGACCTTCTTTAGCTGAGCAGCATCCATCGAACCACGTGGCACTGTAGCCAACTTGGCAGCAGAGCAGAACAAAGAGATATTCTGCGAAACAATACCAACATCCATAGCTCCCACCATTTGATTCTGTGCTTTTTGAGCATCACCAAAACGGGAAACATCACTAACCAGTACCAAAGATACCGGAGCCGCTTTCACAAAATCTTGTCCACCAGCAACCGCATCGCGATGATCTCCTTCGGAAACCAGAGTTAACTGATGATTTTTTGCGTCGTACAAATAGCTCCCTTCGGGCAGTATCACATACACATCTACATCCTGTTTATTCAAAGCCGACGGAGCTGTCCGTTTTCCAGACTCCGGACGGTTGATTCCGTTAGCAGCCCATAACAGATCCGACAAGTCAGCAAGACTCAATGCCTTCGAAGCATATTCGCGTGTAGACTGACGTTCGGACAATGCTTTCATTACCGCACCGGCACGATTCAAATTGGGCTTTGGTAATTTAACGACTTTATCAGCAGCAGAAGCAGCCACTGAAAGCACTAAACAAATTAGCAATAGTTGTACTTTTCTCATAACTGTGGTATTTTTTAAGTTATGAGGCAAATATAATCAAAAAAGAGAGTGTACCCAAATTAAGAATCTATTTAGCAGCAACAAAACCTAATTCTTGCAACCATTTCAGTACACGCGGTTTTGCATCTTCCACGCCATTTCGTGAGACAGGTAACCCCTTCACTACTTTTGCATCTTTTTCCAGTCCGGCTATAGTCTTCAAAGCCTGGGAGAAACCACTTCCACCATGTGTACAGAAAGGAACAATCGTTTTCCCACTGAAGTCGTATTCTTCAAAGAAACTATAGAGAGGCATCGGCATATCATACCACCAGTTGGGAAAGCCGACGAATATCACATCATAATCTTTCAGGTTCGTTATGTGTGTAGCCAATTGGGGACGAGCCGCAGATTCTACTTCCTTTTTTGCAGCATCAATCAGTTCCTTGTGTGTGCCGGGATAGACATGAACAGTCTTGATGGCAAACATATCTCCACCAGTTGCTTCACTGATGATTTTGGCTATATATTCGGTATTTCCATATAGATCACCATTTACAATCACGCGACTGGCACCTGCTACAGCATCCACTCCGTCTGTTTCGGGTGAGGTGAAGTATGTCACCAGTATCTTACCATTACTTCGGGGTATGGATTCAGCTATTTCTGCCGTTTCCACTATTTCCGTTGCACTATCAGTACATTTCACGGATACAGAATTTGCAAAAGCGAGAGAGCAGCAAATCAGTGCTGCCAATACTCCGAGGGATAAATAATATTTTTTCATCATATCTACTTTTTTATACTTTTTCAATTAACAGGTTATACTTCCATCAGTTTGCAGCTAACATACCTATTTCATGCAGCCAGTTTTCTACACCGCTTGTACTTCCGGTAGAACCGAATGCCCGCAAATGGACAGAAGCGGATGTCACTTCATGAATCTTATCTACTGATTGCTGGAAGTAAGTATTGGCGCCATAGGTGAAAAAGGGAATAATGGTCTTCCCCTCTAAATCATAGCTTTCAAGGAAGGTGCAGACTACCATAGCAGGGTAATGCCACCAGATAGGACTGCCAACAAAGATTATATCATAATTATCAAGGTTTTCAGGCAGATTACTTACTTCCGGACGTCTGTTATTGTAGGCTTCATCCTGTATGCGATCAGAGTCATCATAAGGATTACTTGCATAAGGCTCTAAAGCTCGAATGCGATATGTATCAGCACCGGTCAACTCTGCAATACGGTTAGCTACACCACGAGTAGTGCCGGTCGCCGAGAAGTAGGCTACCAACATTTTAGTTTCGGCTTCTCCCGTATCTATTCCATTCGAATCAACATCTTCCGTATCTTCTTGAAAGTCATCACTGGAACATGCCTGCATGCCCAACATTACCAATAACATAAATGGTAATAAGAATAAAGTTTTCATTTGTTTACTGTTTTATTGAAAGAAAAAATTATTAGCAGTTTTCATCTCATACGTACATCATTTCAAGTACTCTTTATAAAAAGCATCCAATTTGGGAAGCGTTATTTTCATATATTCCGGGCGGTCATACAAATCTACGTGCGATGCACCGGGAACAACGAACAGCTCTTTCGGTTCGGCAGCCTTGCTATAAGCATCTTCACTGAAATATGCCGATACCGCACGTTCACCAACAATAAACAGTAGCGGACGCGGTGAGATGGTTTCAATCTGTGCAAAAGGAAAGAAATTCATCATTGGTGCCAGACTGGTAAAGGTATAATAACCGGTTGAACTGGAATGCTGACCGCGAGGCGTGCGGTAATAGTCGTAGAACTCACGAGTGTTCTCCGTATCTCTATCACTGACCGATTCGGGAATGGCACCGATGTCACGTCTTTCGGCTCCACCAAACTCACGGGTACGCTGCTCACCGATTTCATCCAATGTCTTCATGCGTTGGTCATAGCTGATGATATCCCCCAAACCTTGACGACGGGCGCGTCCCATATCATACATACTGAGAGTAGCTACGGCTTTAATGCGATGATCTATCTGTGCTGCACTGACAGAATAGCCACCACCACCGCATATACCTAACACACCGATGCGTTCACCATCCACTGAAGGATAAATACTTAGAAAATCCACTGCTGCACTAAAGTCTTCCACACGCGTTTCCGGTGATTCCATACGACGCGGATAACCGCCACTTTCCCCATAATGGGAAGCATCAAAAGCCAGAGTCACATAACCTAATTCGGCCAATTTGCGTGCATGAAGTCCGGAGGTTTGTTCCTTTACACCGCCAAACGGATGGCCTACTATGACAGCAGGGTATTTCTTATTTGTATCAAAATCTTTAGGCAGATATAAATCACCGACCACATCTATCTGAAAGCGGTTGTGGAAGGTTACTTTCTGCATTCTCACCCCGTTCTCCAATTCTGCTACGGGAGTTCCAGGATTGGTAATCAGTCCCTTCTCCTGAAGTAGTTCATTCAACACAATACGCGCAGAATCTGCCTCATCACGACCGATATTTCTTTCTACAATGGTAAGCAAGTGGCGAAGTTCGTCAGGTGTAATACCAATATTCAGACACATTCCCATGTGCGAACGTATCATTGGTTCTACGCCACCAATGGCTGCCAGTATAGAAACGGTAGTGATTTCCCGTTCCTGATACGTTAGTACATCCCGCTCGAAAATATCGGCAAACAGATGTTCCTTCAGGAACACTTCAATCTCAGGAGCAAAAGCAGCATACCCTGTACGGGGAGCATCAGCTGGTATACCTGTCAGTTTGGAAAGGATTTCTTTGCCGCGATCATACTTGCTACGTTCGTCGGTAACAGGAGATGCTTCACGCCCCATGCGGTCATGGATGTTTTTTGCTTTCCGTTCATCCAGTACACCCATGAAAGTCTGTAAACCACGAAGGCTGCGGGGAAAGCCACAATAGGCATACGCATGTACTAATACTTCTTTAATTTCATTTACAGTCAATCCGGCATCCAAGCCTTCGGCAAGTGCCACCTTCAAATGTTCTAAATCGCCCTTACCCGTATAAGCAGCAATGGCGACCATGTTTTGTTGTTTTTTGTTCATTGCATGTTCAAATTTAGGAGTCTGTGCCAACAAACTGCCACTACAAAAAAGTAAGTAGAAGCTACTGATTGCCAGCATTAAACAATGTTTCAGATACATCATAATCATTAGGGGTTATTCGTTATTATTTTGATATTGCAAAGTTACGGGATTAACAGACGGCAGTAAATAGACAGATTACTGAAATAGGTATACAGATTACTGAAAAAAACATTATATTTGCCACAAAACCTCTAAAACGTACAATATATGGAAGAGATATTGAAACTGGATACAGTAAAGAAATACAATGATTTACTGGGTGTAGAAACAATTCATCCATTAGTAAGTGTCATCAATGCTTCTGAAATTGCACCGCTAAGACATGTACGCAAAAACATAGGTTTCTATGTAATCTACCTGAAAGACATAAAATGCAGCGATTTATTAAAATACGGACGAAAATTCTATGATTACCAGGAAGAGACTTTAGTATTTGCTGCTCCGGGGCAGATTGTGGGAAATAATGATACGGGTGAGTATTTCCAACCCAAAGGCTGGTGGCTGACTTTTCATCCGGACTTACTTCACGGCACTCCTTTAGGAAAGCGGATGAAAGAGTATAGTTTTTTCTCTTATGCCACAAACGAAGCTTTGCATATATCCAAGAAGGAAAGACAACTTGTAATTGAGTGTCTGACACAGATTGACGAAGAAATCAGAAAAAGTAGCGACAAGCACAGCAATCTGATTATTACTTCGACTATAAAATTACTGCTTGATTATTGCACACGTTTTTATGACCGCCAGTTCAACACCCGCAAAGAAGAAAACAAAGATAAACTGGGGCGATTTGAAGAATTGCTGAATGATTACTTCGACTCGGATAAGCCTAAAGAATCAGGAATCCCGACAGTGAAGTATTTTGCAGATGAACTATGCTTATCCTCCAATTACTTTGGAGATTTAATCAAAAAGGAAACTGGTAAATCGGCACAGGAATATATACAGTCTAACATCATCGACAGGGCGAAAGAGTTATTATCCGCTTCAACAAAATCTGTTAGCGAAATAGCCTACGAGCTGGGATACCAATATCCACAATATTTCAACCGTTTCTTCAAGAATGCGGTAGGGTGTACGCCCAACGAATACAGGAAAACGGAAAATTAATAGAAAAACGATGAATGCAGACTTATCATATTGGTATTAACAGCATAAGGGAGTAAAAAAAGCCGGAGCTACATTTTCATTTTTTGAGTATTCTCTTTAAATAGTTGACATCCAACAATAAATTCACAGTTTCAAACTTTCCTTTATAGAACGCCGCCCAGTTATTGAACACACAAGGCAATTCCTTTGCTTTTTGCAACGTATCCACTTGAATTAAAGAGACCGGAACATCATTCACTTCACAATACTGCTTTACGTTCTCAATGCTTTGACAGATATAGGGGCATTGCATATCATAATAAATGGTTAGTTCTTTGTTTTCAATCTCTAATTTCTTAGCATTGGGAGCGAACTCAGGTGTTGTTCCGTCAAAAGAAAGTGCAAGCAGTTCATACCCATTATCGGTAGTATCAACCACCTCAAAGCCAAATTTCTTTGCAAATGATTGGTCAGAAAGCCAGGATTTCTGTTTCTTCGCCCCAAGCATACAAATGCCGGATTTAGCTTTTTCTTTGGCATCAGCCAAGCAATACTCCATCAATGCACGCCCATACCCATTTCCTTTCGGACCACCCGTAACCCACAGGCAATACACATAATAATAGTTGTTGCCAATGATAGGCACCCAAGCTGTTTCAAGAGGAGCATATTCAATGAAGACACAGCCTTTTACGTTCAACTTTCTGAAAACATGCCCTTCCTTCAAGCGTTCTGCAAGCCATTGCCGCTTTACTTCAACACCCGGATGAGGCTTTTTACTACGGATAATACAGCACAAATGCTCACTGGCAAGGTTTTCTGTTGTTAGGTTTATAAAATCAGTATTCATAGGTATTCTTATCTTCAAATTAGTCATTGTCGAAAGTATTGCAAATATATGTATTTATAATCAGGTACACATATAACCCGTTGATGAAATAGCCAATCTTTTGCCACCATATTGGCAATTTTTTGCCATCGTATTGGCAAACTTTTGCCATCGTATTGGCAAGACTTTGCCATAGGCTTGGCAAAACTTTGCCACTGCGGTGGCAAAAATCACTTCTTGATTACCGGAATATATACCTCCGTAATGAGTTTTTCCTCTTCTACCTCATCCGGTGAATTCAAATACTTTTCAAAGACCATACTATCTCCAATCTGATACTCACTATTGAAAAGCCAATACCTATATATATAAGTATAAGCATCGGGCAATTGCTTGTATGAACCACATACTGTAAATACAGCGTATACCCCACCCTCTATGGTTTGAACTCCGAAACTTCCGGTAGATTTTAAATGGTCGGAGTTGCTGATACAGACGTAAAAACGTTGCAACTCCGGCGAAGAGATAATGCTCGGTACATCGCGGCAAAAAGAAAAATACCCAGTATTCTCGTCCGGAATACCTTCTTTTTTCACATAGCCCAATAATTTATCCCATGCCTGAGTAAATGCATCAGCATATTGATACGGACTTATAACCTGGGTATATACCACTTCAAAAGGATCCAACTTCCGTATGTCACACGGAATATCAGAGATTCCACATTCACGCCGTTTCACAGGCGTAGTTAAATCCGTAGGCATGCTTCTATATGAAGTCGGCGGAATTCCAAAATACTTTTTGAAGGCTTTGGACAGTGCAAACTGAGTTTGATAACCCACCTGCTCGGCTATTTGCACAAGAGTCAGATTAGTAGTTTGCAACTTAAAGGCTGCCCTCTCCAACCTGATACGCTGAATATACTCTCCTACGGTTTCGTTCATCACAGACTTGAAAATCCGGTGAAAATGGAAGTGGGAAATATGGGCGATATTAGCCAAATCCGTCAGTTCTACCTTCTCCTGTAGATTAGTCTGGATATAATCAATAACCTGATTCACTGGTTTCAAATAACTATAAGAAGTAGACTCTTCCGTGAACTCTCCATTTTGATAGCAATAACTGCAATAATCCTTGTTGAGACTTCTGTCCCTATTAGTGCCGAAATGCTCTAAAGCAGCCATTGCCATTCCGCAACTCTGACATATACATTCTTCCATCTTATTCAGTTTTTCGTGTCCCTAATGCCTTGGCTTCCAATCGCCAGTTTCCATCCTCCTGCTTGCGCACGCGTTTCCAGACGAAAGAAGTATCCGTGATATCTGAAAATATCCACTTCAAACTCTGCCGGGTGATTTCAGTCAGTACAATTTCGTCACCCACCCTACAGGTTTCCAGTCTGACACTCTCTCCCGGTTCCCCCCAAAAAACATCCCATGCCAGAGTGGTGGGATTGAATATCCGGATAGTAGTGCCATAAGATGCATCCGGCTGGATATCCATAAGCCGCTCGGTCCGGGAAGGTACGATGAATACGTCCTGTATGGCCATGCCTTCAAGTACCCACGAGAAAATCCATTCGCCCTTCACACGTCGGGCTTTCGCATCACATAGATGGTCATTCCATTCAAGGTCCCATGCACCCACCAACTTTCCAAAGAAATTATATTCTTCGGGAATCCTGTCGTTTTTATGATTACAGACCAATGCTTTTTCAAAATCTTCCATATTCTTCTCATATTATTGATTACCGGACAAATGTAGACATATCCTGTCAAAACGAACTTATCCAAACTTGCGATTTTACCAAAACTCTTTCCCCGGAAAAGCCGGAAAACAGAAAAAAAACGCTATACTTGCAAATCAAAATATAGTAATAACTGACCCCAATAATCATGTTATTAAATCTAACAGAAGAACAAATCATACAATTAGCCCCGGATGCCGCTTCCGTGAAAGCGGGAAAAGGCTTAGCGACAAAAGTCAAATGGGTACTACTGGAACACAGCGACCGTGCCATCTGGGGACACTGCCAGGGAAGTGGAAAGACTCCATACCAGACCGTAGTCGATACAAAAAATGTTGCATTCAAATGTTCGTGCCCAAGCCGGAAGTTTCCATGTAAACACGGGTTGGGACTTTTATTTTTGTATGCCGCGCAAACTGATTTATTCAAAGAAGCGGACGAACCGGACTGGGTGACCGCCTGGCTTTCCAAACGGGAAGAGAAAGCGGAAAAGAAAGAGCAGAAAGCCAAAAGCGATGCTCCCGTAGACGAAGCGGCACAAGCCAAACGGCAAGCCATGCGCCATACCAAAGTGCTGAACGGTATAGACGAACTGGAAATCTGGATAAAGGACTTGTTGCGCAACGGGTTAATCAACATACCGGAACGGGCTTATACTCTTTTTGACGGTATTGCCCGCCGCATGGTCGATGCACAGGCTCCCGGACTAGCCAACCGGTTGAGAAGCATTCAGGAAATCAACTTCTACAATGAAACCTGGAAGTACAAACTGACCGACCAACTCGGAAAGCTTTATCTGTTGATGAAAGCTTATAAAAATCTGGAACAGCAACCGGAAGACTGGCAGAATGAAATCCGTACCCAGATAGGTTACCCGCAGGCCAAAGAAGAAGTGCTGGCAGGGGAAGCCGTTGAAGACCAATGGATAGTACTCCACAAAAAGAGCCAAAAGGTGAATGAGCTGAACAATGATATTTACTGGCTGCACGGCCAGCAAAGCAACCGTTTCGCCGTTTACCTCAGCTTCACGACTCCCGGCTCATTGTCCGAATACAACCTTGTGCCCGGAAGCATCTATCACGCCAAACTCTGTTTCTACAAAGGAGTAGGCAATCTGCGTGCACTGTTCAAGGAGTGCGAATTATCCGGTGAGACATACGTTCCGCATTTTTGCAGTAACCTGCAGGAAGCTGCAAGCCGATACAGGGAAACGCTGCAAGTCAATCCGTTTGCCGAAAACGTCCCTATATTGGTAGAGAACATCAGGCTGTCCGCACAAGGAAAGCAACTGTACATACAGGACATAAACAACGAACGCATGCCTGTGCAGATGCAGGAAACAACGAAAACAGACATCCTTGCCGTCACAGGCGGAAAACCTTTTGCCGCTTTCCTGCTGGCGGATGCCAATTGCTGGGAACTGAACACGATGTGGTATCAATCTAACTGTTATATTTGGAGAGATGAACATAACTGAGCCAATCATAAATGCAGCATTACTGGGAACTGCAACCAAAGAATTCACTCCGTCCGGCTTCCCGGAAGCACTGGAAGAGAACTTCCGCCTCCTTCAAGAAAAAGCCGAAGATGCGGAAGCTGCTTTCTATCAGATAGCAGCGTTAACCTTTGCTTATCAGCGTGCCGGAACAGAACCGCAGTCCGCCGAAGAAACCACTCCCATCAGTGAATCCCCGGAAGACAGCCTGCCTTACTTCGACCGCACCGTCGGCGAAATGCTTGTCCAGATGGTGAACGAGCGCAACCAATACCTTTTATTATATGCCTATCGGAAAGCGGTGCAATGCAACAAGCTGATTCTGCCTTTCTACCTGCGCCCGTTAATCTCCCGAGCCTACGACCGCAACAACCCCGACAAGCACGAAGAACAGTCATTGCTCTCTTTGCTGGCGGGAAAACGTGGCCGTTGGCTGCTCCCGCACATGGAACTTCCCGACTGGGGAGACACCGGAAACGAGACTTGGGAAACTGCCTCGCACGAAGAACGGAAGCGAATGTTGCAACGTCTGAGAAAAGAAGCCCCGGAACAGGGACTTGCCTTGTTGCAAACCGAATTGAAAAATGAGTCCGCCGCCCACCGTGACGAACTGATACAGTGCCTTCGCATCAACCTGAGCAAGAAGGATGAGCCTTTCCTACAAGAAATTATCACCACCGACCGGAGTAGTAATGTAAAAGAAACCGCCCGCCGGCTGTTATACAGCCTGCCCGACTCCGAACTGGTAAAGACATACTCCGAGATGCTGCGTGGGAAACTCCGTTATAAGATGCTGCTGGGTTGGTCGTATGAGAAAATCGCTTTTACTCCGGATATGAAGAAATTAGGACTGGAAGAAGTCAGCCCCAATAAAATGGAGAAGGACGACGAATTTCTTCTGCGTCAGCTTGCGGAACGTGTACCCCTCAGTTTCTGGGCGGAATTATACGACTGTTCTCCGGAAAAGGCAGCCGCCAAACTGGCCAAAAAGCCTCCGTTCAGTCAATACTTCAACCTGCGCCTGCCGATAGTGAATTTCAATGATAATTTATGGGCTTACCAAACGCTGAAAGAAGATGCAAGCGAACATCATTTTGCTTCATTGATAGGATTGCTGACACCGGAACAACGGGAAGAAATCGACTTCCAGACCACAAACAAGAACCTCAGTGCCCTCGACTCCTGGTATAACGAAGACGGAAAACAGTGGGGACCAAAGTTTTCTGCCCGGGTGTTGCAGCGATTGTTCCAAAGCGATTATTATTATCCTCCAAAAGAGACTGCAGAACGCTTGGCGCTCTACTTGCCCCGGGAAGTGTACCCCCAACTGGAGAAATATACCCAAGCAAATGAAGCGGACCACTTCGCAGCAAAATTCAGTCGGTCGATAGCTGAATACATGAGAATGAAAGAGAAAATAAATACCATGTTCAATGACAATAAATAATATAAAAACGATATGAGTACCTTACTTAGACAACATGCCGAACAGCAATTCGCAGAAGAGTTGCACGAACTGAAAAAGAATGAAACAAATTCTGTTCCCGAAAATTGGGAAATGTCTCCGCAATCGGTAGTCACCTACCTGATGGGTGGCAAACTAAAGAACGGATTTGAAGTTTCACCTAAATATATAGGCAACCGCCGCCTGATGGAGATTGCAGTAGCTACTCTGGTAACAGACCGCGCATTGCTGCTATACGGACTTCCCGGTACGGCGAAAAGCTGGGTGAGCGAGCATATTGCTGCTGCCATTTCCGGCAACTCCACACTGATAGTGCAAGGTACTGCCGGAACTGGAGAAGAAGCCATCCGCTACGGTTGGAACTATGCCCGACTACTGGCAGAAGGACCCAGTGAAGGTGCACTGGTGCAAACCCCAATTATGAAGGCTATGCAGGAAGGTAAGATAGGACGTATCGAAGAATTGACACGTATCGGCTCTGACGTGCAGGATACTCTGATCACGATTCTTTCGGAGAAAACACTTCCGGTTCCGGAGTTGAATAAAGAAGTACAAGCGATACGCGGTTTCAATATCATTGCAACAGCAAACAACCGCGACAAAGGAGTCAATGATCTGTCGAGCGCCTTGAAACGGCGTTTCAATACCGTTATTCTTCCTTTACCGGATACGATTGACGAAGAGATAGACATTGTACGCCGCCGCGTGGAAAGCTTTGAAAAGGTGATGCAGCTTCCGGCAGAGAAACCGGCACTTGAAGAAATCCGTCGGGTGGTTACCATCTTCCGCGAACTTCGCCAAGGGGCTAGCAATGACGGAAAGACGAAACTGAAAACTCCAAGCGGAACGCTGAGTACGGCTGAGGCTATCTCCGTGGTGAACAATGGCTTGGCTATGGCGGGATATTTCGGAGACGGACAGATACATGCCGAAGACCTTGTTTCGGGTATTCTAGGGGCAGTGGTGAAAGACCCCGTACAGGATAAGGTGGTATGGCAGGAATACATGGAGACAGTTGTGAAGAACCGCGATGGATGGAAAGACATTTACCGGGCTTCAAGAGATATGATTTAAACCCTTCCTCCCTATATCGTATAAATCAAAAAGACTAAGAAAATGTCCATTCATTTATTAGGAATAAGACACCACGGTCCCGGTTCATGCCGGAATGTACTGGAATATTTGCAGGAGCTAAAGCCTGACCTTATCCTTCTGGAAGGTCCGGCAGAAGCTGAGGCATTGCTTCCATGTGCATTGAGCGAGCAAATGGAACCGCCTGTTGCCCTGCTTGCCTATCAGCCCGACCAGCCGCAGAATGCTGTGTTCTATCCGTTCGCCGAGTTCTCTCCGGAGTGGCAAACGATATGCTATGCAATGCGGAATGAAGTGCCATTGCGTTTCTTCGATCTGCCACTGGCACACTCTATGGCGCTGAGTCAAAAGCCTGCCAAAGAAGAAAAAGAAGCAACCACCGATATATATAGAGACCCTTTCGATTATCTGGCAGAAGCCGCCGGATATACAGACGGAGAGTCATGGTGGGAAACTACCATCGAGCACCGCAAAGACAGTGCCGACGTATTTCTGGCAGTACAAGAAGCGGTCACCGCACTACGTGAAGAACTTCCCAAACATACCTCTCCCCGCGACCTGCTCCGTGAAGCCTGGATGCGCAAAATGATACGTGCGGCACAGAAAGAGAACTTCGAGCGTATCGCCGTGGTTTGTGGTGCCTGGCATGTTCCTGCACTTGAGAATATGCCCAAAGTGAAAGAAGACAATGAACTGCTGAAAGGACTTGCCAAAGTAAAAGTGGAATGTACCTGGATACCCTGGACCTACGACCGCCTCTCCTTCCGCAGCGGATATGGAGCGGGAATAGAATCTCCCGGCTGGTATCATTATCTCTGGCATCATCCCGAAGATGACGGTACTCTCTGGATCAGTCAGGCTGCCTCGCTTTTCCGCAAGAAAAATATGGATATTTCAGTAGCCCACGTCATCGAAACGGTTCGTCTGGCACAGGTGACGGCTGCTTTGCGCAACCTCCCCGCCCCTTCGCTGGCAGAGTTCAACGAAGCCATCACCACCGTCATGGGCTTTGGTGACGACATCCTCCTGCAAATCATCAAAGAAGAACTTATCATCAGCGACCGTTTGGGGCGTGTTCCGGACAATGTTCCCAAAGTTCCCCTGCTGGTAGATGTAGAAAAGGCACAAAAGCGGCTGCGCGTTCCGTTTACCGCCGAAATCAAAGAACTGACGCTCGATCTTCGTAAACCGAATGATTTGGAAAGAAGTATCTTCTTCCACCGCCTGTACCTTTTAGAAATAGATTGGGCCATCCCTGGCAGTTCCGATGGTAAAGGTACGTTCAAGGAAAAATGGACGCTTTACCACAAACCGGAACAAATCATCAGCATCATTGAAAAAGCCATCTGGGGAAATACGCTGGAAGAAGCCACCCAAAAATATCTGCTCAAACAGACCGGAGAGATAAGGCATATTCCGGAACTCACCCATCTGCTCGACCGAGTGATCCCCGCCAATCTGCCGGATTTAGTAGATGCCATGACCATGCAACTCGACCGTCTTTCGGCTGCCTCTACCGATATTATCGAAATGATGGAAGCTGTTCCCGATCTGGTCAGCATTGTCCGTTATGGCAATGTGCGCAATCTGGATTTCTCCAAAGTAGGTAATATGCTTCATGCCATGATTGCCCGTATCCTTGCAGGCGGCGTGCTTATCTGCATCAATATCGATGAAGAGGCGGCGGCGGATATTCTCAACAAACTGGTGTCTACGGACTATGCGGTATCCACCCTTAACGATTCGGAACTGAACACGATGTGGCTTGAATTTATCCGCCAGGTGCGTACATCCGTTAATGTGCATCCGTTGCTGTCCGGCTATGCCACACGCTTGCTAAACGACAAAGGGGACATCTCACCGGAGGAGGCACAGAACACCCTCAGTTACTATTCTTCCGTCGGCAACGCTCCGGCAGACATGGCATATTGGTTCGAAGGATTTCTCCGTTCTTCCGGAGCTATCCTGTTGTTGGATGACAATCTTTGGAATCTTGTAAACAACTGGGTATGCGGGCAGGACAAGGAGACTTTCATGGAACTGCTCCCCATATTGAAACGCACATTCAGCGAGTTCACCCCACCGGAACGCCGCAAACTGGGCGAAAAAGCCAAAGCAAGCGATGCAGGCGGCATACAGACGCAGACGGTCACAGTCTCCGCCCACAATGAGGCGGAAGCTGCCAAAGTAATCCCGCTGATCCGCCAATTATTAGGAATTGAAACGAAGTAAAGAGTAAACTATGGAAGAAGAATATCTGAAAAGATGGCGCCTGATATTGGGTGGAAACGAGGCCGACGGTACAGGCATCACGCTGACGCAGGAAGAGCAACGCATCGACCAGTCTCTGGAAGCCGTATACGACAGTGACCGGCGCGGCGGACTCGGCTCGTCCGCCCCGAAAGTAAGCCGTTGGCTGGGAGACATCCGCGAGTTTTTCCCGCAGACGGTGGTACAAGTCATCCAACGCGATGCCATCAAACGGCTGAACATCACCTCACTGCTGACGGAAAAGGAAATGCTGGAAACCGTAGTGCCGGATGTGCATCTGGTAGCTACACTGATGTCGCTCAGCCGTGTAATTCCGGAAAAGAATAAGGAAATGGCACGGCAGGTAGTCCGCAAAGTGGTGGATGAACTGTTGCGCAAACTCTCCGCCCCTACCCAACAGGCTGTGACGGGAGCACTCAATCGTTCCGCCCGCCGGAGAAATCCGCGTTATAACGAAATAGACTGGAAAACCACCATCACCAAGAACCTGAAAAATTATCAGCCGGAATATAAGACGATTATCCCGGAAGTGCGCATCGGTTACGGCAGGAAGCGGAAAGCGATGAAAGACATCATTCTCTGTCTGGACCAGAGCGGTTCAATGGGAACATCGGTGATTTATTCCGGAATATTCGGCTCGGTGCTGGCTTCCATTCCGGCAGTAAGCACACGGATGGTAGTATTTGATACGGCGGTTGTAGACCTGACCGACGATTTACAAGACCCGGTAGACCTGCTTTTTGGCGTGCAGTTGGGTGGAGGTACGGACATCGCCCGTGCCCTGACCTATTGCCAGGGAGTGATTACCCGTCCGCAGGATACGGTACTCGTGCTGGTTACCGACTTGTATGAAGGTGGCGATGCCCGGGAAATGCGCAAGAAGTTCGTATCTTTAGTGAACAGTGGTGTGCAACTCATCGTTCTGCCTGCACTGAATGACGACGGCGCCCCCTCTTACGACAAGAGCCATGCGGAGTTTCTGGCAAATATCGGTGTACCGACTTTCGCCTGTACACCCGATAAATTTCCCGACCTCATGGCGGCAGCGCTTAGCAAACAAGATATAGGGATGTGGATATCGCAGAACATCAAAAGCACTTAGTTCTGTGAAAGCCTGTATTCATTAGGGGCTACCCCTACCAGTTTTCTGAACAGGTTGCTGAAATATTGCACGCTTGAAAAGCCCAATATTTCGGCAACCGAACTAACGGTATTCTCATTGGCAGACAACATTTTCTTGGCTATCTCTATCCTTTTCAACTGGAAATACTCATCCAGGTTCTTCCCCGTTTCAAACTTCAACAGGTCCATGAAATAGCGTGGCGACAAGTGAAGTAGATTTGCACAATACTTTACGGTCGGCAATATCTTGGTCTTCAACTGCCCGGAGCGGATATATTCATCCAACAGCGTATCCATTTTACACAATATTGTCTTATTCGCCTCATTCCGCGTAATGAACTGGCGTTCGTAGAAGCGGGAACAATAATCCAGCAACAATTCTATATATCTTGAGATTAACACCTTGCTATGGCAGTCTATCGCATGCTTTAGTTCCTGCTCTATATTGCAGAAACACTCCACAGCTTTCGTTTTCTCACGCAACGACAGATGCAACGCTTCATTGGGACTGTAAGAGAAGAACGGACAATGCCTGATGTGCTGCTCCAGAGAGGTATTACACAGAAAGTCCGGATGGAATGCCAGCAGCCAACCTTTTTGGGGAAGAACCTTCCCGTCATTCATATCGATAGATGCTCCCGGAGCCAGAAACAACATGGTGGCATTGGAATAGTCGTAGTATTTACGTCCATAAATATAGTCGCAACATTCACTTTCCAGCAATAACAGGGTGTAAAAGTCGAACTTGATGGTACGTTGCATCACGTTGGCTTTGGATAAGTCAATAGCACTCACCAGCGGATGCAGTGTCTTGTTGCCCAGGCAACAATTACACTGATGTACGGTCTCTATGTTCAATATATCCTTTTTCAAAGCTATGAATTTTGCAGTCGGTATTCGTTCGGGGTGCAGCCTACGCGCTTCTTAAACAGGCGGTTCAGGTGCTGCGGATACTGAAATCCCAGCCTGTAAGCAATCTCGCTGATGGTTTCTTCCGCTCCGAGGATGTGCTCTTTGGCCAGTTCGATTACCTTTGTCTGTATATGTTCCTGGGGTGTTTTCCCGGTTTCCTTCTTAATCATATCACCAAAGTAATTGGGAGAAAGATAAATCCTGTCTGCGAAATATTTCACTGACGGCAACCCCTCCTGCATCGGAAGACCACTCTGGAAATATTCGTCCAACAGTTGTTCGAACTTCGTCAAAGCATCTTTATTCGCATAGCTGCGGGTGATGAACTGGCGCTCATAGAAACGCATACAATAGTTGAGCAAGAGTTCTATGTTCATTGCAATCAATGACTTGCTATGCTTGTCTATGGGATGTTCCAGTTCGATGCTGATTTTCTTCAGGCAGTCCATCACGGTTTCTTTTTCCTGATCGGACAGGTGTAAAGCCTCATGCACTGCATAGGAGAAGAAGGTATAGTTCTTTATCGTTTTCCCAAGTGCAGTCCCGTGAATCAAATCGGGATGAAAGACGAGACCGTAAACGGGCTGGCTGATTTGGTCACCAACCGTACTCACACTAATCGTCTGCCCGGGTGCAAAACAGACAATAGTACCTTCCTGATAGTCATAAGACTGACGGCCGTACTTAATATCACAAGTCTTTGCCAACTTCAGAAAAAGTGCGTAAACACCATAATGCATTTGTATTTGATTGACCGCTTTCGTCGCTTTCGTAAGGTCGACAACACTTACCAAAGGGTGCAATGTTTCAAGTCCGTACAAATGATTGTACTGGTCCACATTATCCAGATTTATAACCTTTTCCATAATCCTAAGTATTTGAACAGCAGCAAAGATATGAATTATTTTTTCAGAATAATAAGGTGTCTGTAATAAGGGTTATACTATCTGTAATTGGGGTATAACTTTCATTCATCACCCTACAAGAATACGCAGAAACAGTAAAAAGGGTTATTCAATCTGTAATCCGGGTATCCTGCAATAACATGAAGACAGCTAATTTTGCAGCATCCGATAGTTCCCTATGGAGAACCATTAAAACGATTACAAAATTAAATAACTGAAAGACGTATGAATACAAGAATGAATTTTTCTTTTTACAACCCTACCCGCATCCTATTCGGCGCAGGCGAACTGAACAATCTGCACAAGCAGACAATGCCCGGCAAGAAAGCCTTGCTTTTGATTTCAAATGGTAAGTCGACCAAGGTCAACGGTTCGCTCGACCGCACGATTGAACAATTGGAAAAGGCCGGCATCGAGTATGCCATCTTCGACAAGATTATGGAAAACCCGTACAAAAGCGTCGTCATGGAAGGAGCCGCTTTTGCCAAAAAAAATGCCTGCGATTTTATTCTGGCTCTCGGAGGAGGTGCCGTACTCGATGCATCAGTCGCCATAGCGGCAATGGCAACGAACCCGGGCGACTTATGGGATTATGTTTTTGGCGGCACCGGCAAAGCAATGCCACTGAAAAATCCGGGATTGCCCATAGTTACCATTGCCACAACTTCAGGAACAGGCTCCGAAATCAATTGCTGGGGCGTTATCTCCAATCCCGACACGAATGAGAAAATCGGTTTCGGCGCACCGGAACTGACTCCCGTTCTTGCCATCGTAGACCCGGAACTGATGCGAACCGTCCCCGCCAAATACACGGCATACCAGGGATTTGATGCTTTGTTCCACAACACAGAGGTAATGATAAGCAACGGCGTAAATATTCTGAGCGAAGCGATTGCATTGTCCGCCATCGAGAATATCACGAAATACCTGCCACGTGCAGTCAGAGACGGGAATGATATGGAAGCAAGAGAACGCGTCGCTTATGGCAGCACAATGGCAGGCATCACCATGCAACTGACAAGCACCACGGCCGAACATTCCATGGAACACTCCATGAGTGCCTACCATCATAATCTTCCTCACGGCGCAGGGCTGATTATGATTTCCCGTGCTTTCTATGAGTTCTTCATCGAGCGTCATGCCTGCGACGAGCAGTTTATCAAAATGGCAAAAGCAATGGGCATTGAAAATGCTGACAAGCCGGAAGATTTCATCACGGCACTTGTCAAATTGCAGGAGGATTGCGGTGTGGCCGATTTGAAGATGAGCGATTACGGATTCAAGAAAGAAGAATCTATGACGCTTGCCCGAGGTGCCCGCTCCATGCAGGGAGGATTATTCCTTGCCAATCCTTGCGAAATGACGGATGAAGATTGCGCAGGAATCTTCGACAAATCCTATCGTTGATGGATGGACGGGCGAACCTTATAAGTCATGCCAGTGTTTTTAATATAAATATACGCTTCAAAGTCTGACGAATATAATTAATATCAAGAAGAAAAAAGATGAAAGTATTACTGATAAATGGAAGTCCCCGGAAAAACGGAAATACACATTTGGCTTTATCTGAGGTAGCAAAGGCGCTGAATGAAAACGGAGTAGAAACAGAAATCATTTCTATCGGAACAAAAGCCGTACAAGGTTGCATAGCCTGCAACCGCTGCACTGAATTGGGACGGTGTATCTTTAAAGACGAATTGTACAACAACATCCGCCAGAAACTGGAAGAAGGTATTGACGGACTGGTAGTAGGTTCACCGACCTATTACGCCGGTCCCAATGGTTCGCTGTGCGCCCTGTTAGACCGTCTTTTCTATTCAAGCTCGGAGTTGATGGAGTACAAACCGGCTACGGCAATAGCTGTTTGCCGGAGAGGTGGAGCCAGTGCTACTCTTGACAGATTGAATAAGTATTTCACAATAAACCATATGCCTGTTGTTTCTTCCCAATATTGGAATATTATTCATGGAATGATGCTGGGCGATGTCCTGCAAGATGCGGAAGGATTACAGACCATGCGAATGTTAGGCAGAAATATGGCCTGGTTATTGAAAAATACGGCTGACGGGCAGAAGCACCCGGAAGCAGAACCTTTGGTACGGACAAACTTTATCCGTTAATTGAAATCATAATAGAATCATTGAGTTCTCACAGAGAAGCGTAAACAGACTAAAACGATGTGTTTCCATAGTCTGTTTACGCTTTTATTTTCAGAATAAAGGTGCAATAGCTATCAATTTATTCTCCAGCATCCCATAATCTGTAATTCGGGTTATCACTCCCGTAATTTGTCTACCAAGATTTGTATGAGTTCTTCCGTACTTTGCAGTATAGAAATCAACGTATCAAAGAACCATATAATTTATGAAACAGACTAATAAATTGAAACCCGATTCGGGTGCTTTGCTCGTATTCATCCTTACCGCAGGAGTCTTCGGAATCATCAATACGGAAATGGGAGTGATTGGAATCCTCCCCCTGATAGCCGAGCATTTCCATGTAACCGTTCCCGAAGCCGGATGGACGGTCAGTATATTCGCATTGGTAGTGGCTATATCAGCTCCCATTATGCCGCTACTTTTCTCGGGCATAAACCGGAAAATAGTCATGCTGCTGGCACTGGGAGTCTTCACACTGAGCAACATCATTTCAATGCTTACCTCCAACTTTACCCTACTACTGATAGCCCGTGCCCTTCCGGCTTTTCTTCATCCTGTATATGTATCAATGGCTTTCACGGTAGCGGCTGCATCTGTCAGCAAAGAGAAAGCTCCGAAGGCTGTAGCCAAAGTTTTTATCGGAGTATCCGCCGGCATGGTATTGGGTGTACCGGTGACCAGCTACATAGCGAGTGAGGTGTCGTTTACGATGGGGATGATGTTTTTCACGGTGGTGAATGCGCTGGTATTTATAGCTACCCTCCTATTCGTGCCCTCCATGCCCGTTAAAGAAAAGCTATCTTACGGTGCGCAACTCAATGTGCTGAAAAAGAAGATTATCTGGTATTCCATCATCGCTGTCACCTTGATAAACGGTGCTTTATTCGGATTCTTCAGTTATATGTCGGACTATCTGAGGACGGTCACGGAAGTTTCTTATAGTGTCATCAGTGTCCTGCTGCTGATATACGGGCTTGCCAATATTATCGGAAACGTCATTGCAGGAAAACAGTTAGCCACCAACCCGATACGCAGCATGATTTTCATCCCGTTCGCACTATTCACCTTTTATATATGTATATTCATTCTGGGGGAATGGTTTGCGGCCATGGCTGTTATTATTCTGATTCTGGGTGTCCTGGCAGGATACGGGCAAAACACCATGCAGTATATGATAACCGAAGCTGCTCCCGAAGCTCCGGATTTCGCTAACGGCTTGTTCCTATTATCTGCCAATCTGGGTACGACGGTGGGTGCGGCAGCCTGCGGAGCATTTATCACTTTCTTTGATACACGCTATTCCGTAATCGGGTCTTTGCTGTTTCTCGTAGCCAGCATAGTATTCGTTGCTCTGAGAATCCGCACGGTGCAATCTTCGAAAACAATAAAACTGAAAGTCGTAGCACAATGAAGCTTTTTTTAAATAAGCGATTATAAAAGAAGTATTTGTCTATGTTTTCTGTATACAATGCGATAATCTGTAATTCGGGTTATTATGTCTGTAATCCATCTACAAAGAATATCACTTTTACACCGTAATTTTGCAATGTAAGTAATAGACATCAATTCTCATTAATCATTCACCCAAAGAAAATATGAAAAAGATATTATTTTCAGTAGTGGCATCCTTTATGATGCTCGGCGTAGGTAGTGCTTCGGCACAAACCGATGCAGACAATTTCTACAAAAGTGATTTAGTAAACATGGAGAAAGTATCCTTCTCCAACCAGTACAAAATGAAAGTAGCCGGAAACCTTTTCCTGCCCAAAGATATGAAAGCAGGAGAAAAGTATCCTGCCATCATCGTCGGGCACCCGATGGGGGCAGTCAAAGAACAAAGTGCAAACCTTTACGCCACCAAGATGGCCGAACGTGGTTTCGTCACCCTCTCCATCGACCTGTCCTTTTGGGGAAGAAGTGAAGGAGAACCACGCAACAGCGTCTCCCCAGAGATTTATGCGGAAGGCTTCAGCGCAGCAGTCGATTTCCTCGGTACACGCCCGTTCGTCGACCGCAACCGTATCGGCGTAATCGGTATCTGCGGCAGTGGAAGTTTCGCCATCAGTGCGGCAAAAATCGATCCGCGCCTGAAAGCCATTGCAACCATCAGCATGTATAATATGGGTACAGCAAGCCGCAACGGACTGAAACACGCACTGATCCTGGAACAAAGGAAACAAATCATTGCCGAAGCCGCCGAACAACGCTATGCGGAATTTCTGGGTGGAGAAACGAAATACACCGGCGGAACCGTACACGAACTGACGCCTAACTCCTCTCCTATTGAACGCGAGTTTTATGAATTCTACCGTACAGAACGCGGAGAATTTACCCCCGAAGGTGCAACGCCCCTGACCACCACGCACCCCACCCTGGCAAGCAACACGAAGTTCATGAACTTCTATCCGTTTGCCGATATCGAGACCATCTCACCGCGCCCCATGCTCTTCATCACCGGAGAGAATGCACACTCACGCGAATTCAGCGAAGACGCCTACAGCAAGGCTGCCGAACCCAAGGAATTATACATCGTGCCCGGTGCAGGCCATGTGGACCTTTACGACCGGGTCAGCCTCATCCCTTTCGAGAAACTGGGTTCTTTCTTTAAGGAATACCTGAAATAATACCGTGAAGATTATGAAATATTACTTAGTACTCATTTTTATGACGTTGACATTGTCCGTTTGGGGCACATCATGCAGCGACGATGCTCCTATACCCGAAACAGGGCAACAGATACCTCCGGGAAGTACGGACGACGACGAGCCTCCGGTTAATCCCGGCAATGACGATGATGATGACGATAACCCTATGAGCAACAATCTAAAAATAACAGTCGGCTCCGCCTCATTCAATGCCACATTGGAAAACAATGCGGCGGCAACAGCCTTCAAGGCATTACTGCCTATGACCCTAAACATGTCCGAACTGAACGGCAACGAAAAGTACTTCTACCTATCGGGAAACCTGCCTACTGCATCTTCCAACCCGGGAACCATCCGCACGGGCGACCTGATGCTTTACGGCAGCTCCTGTCTGGTACTTTTCTATGAGACTTTTTCAACATCCTACAGCTACACTCGCCTGGGACGTGTAAACAACCCTTTGGAACTGGCATCCGCCCTCGGTTCGGGCAGTGTAACCGTAACATTCGAACTACAATAATGGAAAGAAGAAACTTCTTGAAGAATACGCTGATAACCACCGGAGGCGTGCTATTAGGCGGTGCAACCATTCATCGTTTCCTGAGCGATAAGGAGCCGGCAGAAAGTCAATTTCCTCCGCTCATAGAAAAGATACACCAAGGAAACAAGAAGAACGTGCTTGTCCTGATGAGTGCAGGAACAAGGTTCGGCAATACCGACCGTCTGACCGATGCTTACGTCAAAGGACTGGTAGAAAAGGGCCATTCCGTTACGAAAGTGTATTTGGGAAGTATGCGCATAGAAGGCTGCCGGGGATGTGGATTGTGCCAACGTCATACCCATAAATGTGCAATCCGGGATGATATGCAGGACATATATCCCTTATTTGCCGAATGTGATACTGTAGTGATGGCTTCACCGCTCTATTTCTGGACCATAACATCCAGATTGAAGGCCTTCATCGAAAGACTTTATGCCATCTCCACCGATGACAAATATCCTTCGAAAGATACGGTCCTGTTAATGACAGCCGGCGATGACAATGATACGACTTTTGAGCAGCCCATACGCTATTTCCGGCTTATAAGCCAGGTGCTGGGCGGCAATGAGAAAGGAGTATATTGCGCCGGAGGCTGCACGGGATGCGAAGAATTGGCAAGACAGATTGACATGAAGCATCTGGATAACGCCTATAAAATGGGATTGGAATTATAATAACGAATAATAAAAACAAAGAATTTATGGAAATTATCAAAGACAAAGAATTCGGAGGCGAACGCCCTCTGTTTGCAACTCACGACCTCCAACTGGAAAATGTAACCATCCATACAGGTGAGTCCGCATTAAAAGAATGCAGCAACATCATAGCAGTGAACTGCCGTTTCGAAGGGAAATACCCGTACTGGCACAACAATGGCTTCACCATAAAGAACTGTTTCTTTACAGAAGGTGCCCGTGCCGCACTTTGGTACTCGCAGAATGTACAAATGACGGATACCGTAGTGGAAGCACCGAAGATGTTCCGCGAAATGGATGGGATAAAACTGGAAAACGTGCAACTTCCCAATGCCTTGGAAACCCTTTGGTTCTGCCGCAATGTAGAACTCAAGAACGTACAGATTGACAAAGCCGATTACCTGTTCATACACGGTGAGAACATACGCATTGAAAATTACAGCCAGAACGGCAACTACTCATTCCAGTATTGCAAAAACGTGGAAATCCGCAATGCCATCATCAACTCCAAAGACGCCTTCTGGAATACGGAAAACGTAACGGTGTACGATTCCGAACTGAATGGCGAATACCTGGGCTGGCATTCCAGAAACCTGCGTCTGGTGAACTGCAAAATTTCCGGCACGCAACCACTCTGTTATGCCCACGACCTGATTATGGAAAACTGCACAATGGCCGACGATGCCGACCTTGCATTTGAATACAGCAGTCTCCAGGCCACCATCAAAGGCCCGGTTCACAGCATAAAGAACCCACGTACGGGAAGCATCACAGCCGAAAGTTACGGAGCCGTCATCACAGACGAAAACATAAAGGCCCCCGGCAACTGCAAACTGAAACTTTGGGACGACCGGACCTGTTTTGACGAAACGCAAGAAGAGATGCAATATGCAGCACAACTTTGATGAAATCATTCCACGCCGGGGCACGAATTCCTATAAATGGGATTCTGCCACTACCCCAGGGGTATTGCCGATGTGGGTAGCCGATATGGATTTCCGCACAGCACCCGCCGTGACGGAAGCGTTGAAAAGGCGGGTGGAGCATGGCATCTTCGGATACGTCCGTGTGCCCGACGCTTACTACAATGCAACGATCAACTGGTTCAAAAGACGCCACGACTGGAGAATAGAAAAAGAGTGGATTATCTATACCTCCGGAGTAGTACCGGCGCTGTCGGCAATCATAAAAGCCCTGACCAGCCCCGGTGACAAAGTTCTAGTACAGACTCCGGTGTATAATTGCTTCTTTTCGTCCATACGAAACAACGGATGTGAAATCGTTTCCAATCCGCTGATTTATGAGAATAAAACTTACCGGATTGATATCGATTACTTGGAGAAGAAGGCTGTCGATAGTAAAGTCAAACTCTTACTATTGTGCAACCCTCACAACCCTGCCGGAAGAGTATGGAACCGGGAGGAACTGATACGTATCGGTGAGATTTGCCTCCGGAATCATGTAACGGTAGTAGCGGATGAAATTCATTGTGAACTGGTTTTTCCGGAATATACCTATACGCCTTTCGCCTCCATATCGCAGGAGTTCCTGATGAATTCCGTCACTTGCATTTCACCCAGCAAGGCGTTCAACCTGGCAGGAGTCCAGATTGCCAACATCGTATCTGCCGATGCCGATGTACGCAAGAAGATAGACAAAGCCATCAATATAAACGAAGTCTGCGACGTAAATCCATTTGGAGTAGAAGCTTTGATAGCCGCCTATAATGAAGGGGAAGAATGGCTGGAAGAACTGAAAAGGTATCTGTTCGATAATTATAATTACCTGAGGAGTTTCTTTGCCGAACATCTGCCGGAGTTTCCTGTAGTGAAACTGGAAGGTACCTATCTGGTATGGGTGAATTGTTCTGTATTAAAACGTACATCAGAAGATATAGTGACCTCGCTATTGGAACAGGAAAAACTCTGGCTGAACGAAGGCAGTATGTACGGAGATGCCGGAGAAGGCTTTGTACGTATCAATATAGCCTGCCCGCGACAGGTATTGACAGAAGGTTTAGAAAGGTTTAAACGATGGAAGAACCAAATAAAGCAAACAGGAACATAACCGGTATCATTACCGCCTATTTCCTTATCTATGTAGTTTGGGGATCTACCTACTTCTTCATAGGTGTAGCATTAAAGGACTTGCCTCCTTTTCTGCTCGGAGCTTTACGGTTTACGGCAGCCGCACTTATACTCCTCGGCATATGCCACCTGCGGGGAGAAAGAATATTCAGAAGAAGCCTGATAAAGCGCTCTGCCGTCAGCGGAATTGTATTGCTGTTCATAGATATGGCCGTAGTGATGCTGGCACAACGCTACTTAACCAGCAGCCTGGTAGCTATCATCGCTTCTTCCACCGCACTCTGGATTCTGCTGCTGGATGCCCCGATGTGGAAAACCAATCTCCGCAATCCCCTTACAATCGCAGGTGGAATCATTGGTTTCGGAGGCGTCATATTGCTTTATATGGAACAACTCAATGCAGCAAACCTGCATCCGCACAGCGAATGCGGCATCTTACTTCTTGTTTTCGGATGCATATCCTGGGCACTGGGCACCTTGTATGCCAAATACCGTTCTTCCCGCGAAGAAGAAGTGAATGCGTTTGCCGGTTCAGGCTGGCAGATGCTTTTCGCCAGCGGTATGTTCTGGATTTGCAGTACCGTGAACGGAGATATGCAAAGGCTCGATCTGTCGGATGTTTCATCTGCAAGCTGGCTGTCGCTGGCTTATCTGATATTCTTCGGTTCCCTGCTTGCCTATTCCGCCTACGTCTGGCTGCTGAAAGTGCGGCCTGCAGCAGAAGTCGGCACCCACGCCTATGTCAATCCGTTCATTGCCGTACTTTTAGGAGTAATCCTCGGAAATGAGCAGGTGACGTTTATCCAGTTGGGCGGACTATTCATCATATTACTGGGAGTTATGCTGATAGGCAGAAAACATAAGAAACAACCACCAGAGCCCATATAAGCGTCTCCGTTTTTTCCGGATAAGTTTACTGAATAGTGTTCATCTCAAACTTTCATACATCCGCATCACTACTATTATTGTTGTTTGCAAATTTATTCGGATTATAACGGAGACGTTTTCTTTAAATATTAGTAATTTCGCGAAAGCATATATAAGAAATTAAAATATCATGGAATATAGAACATTAGGAAATACCGGTTTATCAGTCAGCGCCATTGCACTGGGCTGCGAAGGTTTTATGGGTAAAACAGAAGAACAAGTATGTTCGGATATGGATTTTGCCATCCGGAAAGGAATCAACTTTATTGATATATATAGCTCTAACCCTGATTTACGGAGCAACATTGGCAAAGCGCTGACCAATCGCCGCCAACAATTTATTATCCAGGGACATCTATGCACCACTTGGGAGAACGACCAATATCTGCGGACCCGAGATATAGAGAAGACCGCCGCTTCCTTCGAAGACCAACTGGTACAGCTTAATACCGATTATCTTGATATCGGTATGATTCACTACGTGGACAGCAAAGAAGATTTCCACGAAATATTCAACGGTCCAGTCATCCGGCTGGCCCTGCGCCTGAAAGAAGAAGGAAAAATCCGCCACATCGGATTGAGCAGCCACAACCCCACCGTTGCAAGAATGGCTGTGGAAAGCGGACTGATTGAAGTGCTGATGTTCTCCATCAATCCTTGCTACGACCTGCAACCGCCCACTGAAAATGTAGATGACTTATGGGCCGATGAAAACTATGCCCATTCCCTGCAGAATATAGATCCGGAACGGGAAAGACTCTACGAGCTGTGCGAAGAGAAGGGGGTAGGAATAGATGTCATGAAAGTCTATGGCGGCGGAGATTTATTGAGTGAGATCAACTCCCCATTTGGCAAAGCTATGACACCGGTGCAATGCATCGAATATGCACTGACTCGCCCGGCTGTTGCCTCCATCATGGTGGGGTGCAGAAGTTGCGATGAAATGCAGGCAGCCATCGACTGGTGCACTGCCACCAAAGAGGAAAAAGACTACACCGCTGTAATGACAGGTATGGAAAAATTCACCTGGAAGGGGCATTGCATGTATTGTGGACATTGCGCTCCCTGCTCCGTAGGCATCGACATAGCAAGCGTGAACAAGTACTACAACCTGACCATTGCCCAGAACGAGATACCTGAGACTGTGCGTGAACACTACAAAGTCCTCACACACCACGCCTCAGAGTGCATCCAGTGCGGACAATGCGAAACGAACTGTCCTTTCGGAGTCGCCATCATCGAACAGATGGAAAAAGCGACTGAGAAATTCGGATATTAACAGAGCGAACGTTGCCTTACTTTCCACGCATAGAGCAGCACCACGATAAACGACAGCAACGGAACTATAAACGAGAAAGACATATTCGTCTGGTCGGCCACATACCCCATCATGAGCGGTCCTACCGCTCCCCCGATGGGGGACATCATCAGATAGGAAGATGCACGCTTGGTATGGTTGCCCAATCCTCTCAGCGAAAGTGCAAAAATAGTGGGGAACATGATAGCTTCGAAAGCATACCCCAGAAACAAGGCTACCAGCGACAGGATTCCTAAATCAAGGACTACCAGAGAAGTACTGATCACCGTCCCTACCGCACAGAAGAACAGCACTTTTTCCGCCCGGATATATCGCATAATCCAGCTACCGGCAAAGCGCCCGCACATGAACAAGCCTAAACCGCCGAATGAAAGCACTACAGAAGCGTCACGGGCATTCATCCAGCCGTCATCCACTACATAATTAATGAAGAAGCTATTGATAGAAATCTCAGCAATCTCGTAGCAAAACAAACTGATAATACCAAAGATGAACAGCTTGTGTGACCAGAGTCCACGTGCTCTGCCTGCTCCTACTTCTTCCTCATTTTCTCCATGAACGATTTCCGGCAAACGGATTTTGTAGAAGACCAGTGCAACTCCCAATACAATGATTCCCATCAGTGTATACGGCAGTGATATATTGCTTTCTCCTCCTTCTGAGAATAGTAATAATCCTCCGATAAGCGGACCGCAAATACAACCCAATCCATTGAAAGATTGTGCTAGATTCAACCGGCTGGCAGCTGTTTCGCGATCACCCAGCTCCGTCATGTAAGGATTAGCGGCCGTTTCCAGAAATACCAATCCGCAGGCTATGACAAATAGAGAAAACAGAAAAAAGTTGAACGACATCCAGTATTCTCCGGGTATGAAAAGCAAGGAGCCTATGCCATAAAGCAACAGGCCGAAAACGACACCTTTCCGATAACCGTACTTATTGATAAACAGTCCGGCTGGAATAGCCATCACGAAATATCCCAAATAAAACATCACCTGTACCCATGCCGAGTGGGCACGTGTAATAACCAGCACATCTTGAAAGTGTTTGTTCAGCACATCTAATATCGCATGTGCAAATCCCCACAGAAAGAACAGGGACGTAACCAGAATAAAAGGAATCTTATACTCCTTCTTTACTAAATTTTGCATACAGAACTCTTTTTTTTAAAAACCACTCAAGGTTTTTCAGCGTGCAAAGATAGCCAAGAAGTTTCATAGTACGGCAATTTCCCGTAACTTTGTGCCCGAATTAAATAGTATATATTTTCTGTGCTTCTGCTCTTTTATGCAAACAAATGAAATGCAGGAAAAGAAAAAAAATATTATCCCCTAAGAAAAAAATATGAAAACATCCCCCAAACAATACATTGAAACCCCACGACTGATTCTACGTGGTTGGAAAGAAGAAGATATTCCCACCTTTGCCCGATTGAACAAGGATGATAAAGCAATGGAATTCTTTCTCAATAAGCTTTCCTATCAGGAAACTCTCGATTTCTACAATCGTATTCAGAAAGAATTCTCTACCAACGGATACGGACTATATGCAGTGGAAAAGAAAGAAGACCATATGTTTATAGGCTATGTAGGATTACACAACATTACGTTTGATGTAGACTTTGCCCCTGCCGTAGAGATAGGCTGGCGTCTGCTCCCCGAAGTCTGGAATCAAGGATATGCCACCGAAGCAGCTTCAGCCTGTCTGGAATATGCAAAGACGACATTGAGACTGAAGGAATTATATTCCTTTACCTCACTTCCCAACAAGCGTTCGGAGCGTGTGATGCAAAAGATAGGTATGGTAAAAAATAAGGAATTCAATCACCCATTAGTCAGTCCCGGTCATCCTTTACGCAGACATGTACTATATAAAATATCCTTGGCAAATATCTAGTCAATATACTGCCCATGAGTACCTGTAAGGCACATAAAAAAGGGCTACACCCTTTATCCCGGATAGCTACACCCTTTACCCCAAAAGGTGTAGCCATCCGGGGAAAAGGGTGTAGCCTTGAAAAAGAAAAGGTTTTTATCTTTAAGGAAAAGCGCAATATACCATAGGAAGCCCTAATGCAAATAAAAAACAATTATCGCTTTTTTATTAATAAATCATGAATTAAAAGTTGCCGTATCCAACTATTGTATTACCTTTGTCGCAGTTTGAGTTACGAATCGTTATCGTATAGTTCTTCTTTTTATCCTTTATTAAGCAGACCTCTCCTTTAATTATCCCCTCACTCTTACACTAATATTTATTTAATTAAAATTTCAAATGAACATTTACATTTCAGGTTTAAGCTTTGGCACAAATGATGCCGACTTGAACGAATTATTCTCAGCGTATGGAGAGACTTCTTCAGCTAAAGTTATCATGGATAGAGAAACCGGAAGATCCAGAGGATTCGGTTTTGTAGAAATGACAAACGATGCAGAAGGACAAAAGGCAATTGACGAACTTAACGGCGCAGAATATGACCAGAAAACTATTTCGGTAACCGTTGCACGTCCTCGTGAAGAAAGACCCCGTAACAACGGCTATAATTCCAGACGTTATTAATGTCTACCCCACAAACAAGAACAGAAGATTGAATTTTCTGTTCTTGCTTTTTTTCAACCAAAACAGCAATACAAAGAAAAGAACATCGCTAAACGAATAGAATACCGGAAGTATATTTATCCGCCACAGTCTTGTTACAATATCAGTTTTATGAAGCCATTTTTTATTGGAAATATAGAGATAAAAACACCTATCATACAAGGTGGAATGGGAGTCGGAATTTCATTATCCGGCTTGGCATCAGCCGTAGCCAACGAGGGCGGCATTGGTGTTATTTCATGTGCAGGTTTAGGCTTGCTATACCCTAAAGGCAAAGGAGACTATACCGAAAAATGCATTTGCGGGCTAAAAGAAGAAATTCACAAAGCCCGCCAAAAAACGAAAGGAATCATCGGAGTGAACATCATGGTGGCCCTTTCCAATTATGCAGAGATGGTCCGTACTGCCATAAGCGAAAAAATCGATGTAGTCTTTGCCGGCGCAGGACTTCCTCTCGACTTACCTTTATACCTGACGCCGGAAAGCAAAACGAAGCTGGTACCCATCGTATCTTCTTCAAGAGCTGCAAAAATAATATGTGACAAATGGGAGAAGAATTTTGATTATCTGCCTGATGCCATAGTAGTAGAAGGTCCCAAAGCCGGAGGGCATCTGGGATTCAAGAAAGAACAGTTACAAGATGCCAAATACGCTTTGGAAGCATTGATACCCGAAGTAGTAGCTATCGCAACGAGTTATAAGGAAAGAAAAGACATTCCCGTAATTGCCGCAGGTGGGATCTCCACAGGTGAAGACATTGCACGGTTCATGCAATTGGGAGCTTCAGCCGTACAGATGGGAAGTATTTTTGTAACAACTCAAGAGTGTGATGCTTCGCAAACCTTTAAAGAGGTGTACATCCATTCCAAACCCGAAGACGTACTTATCATCGAAAGTCCCGTAGGAATGCCCGGACGAGCCATTGACGGAGAATTTATCCGCAATGTAGAGAAAGGACAGGAAAAGCCCAAGTGTTGTTCGTTCCATTGCATCAAAACGTGCGACTATCAGAAAAGTCCTTATTGCATCATCAAAGCATTGTATAATGCAGCCAAAGGCAATATGAAAAGAGGGTATGCCTTTGCAGGCAGCAACGCTTTCCTCTCCGAAAAAATACGCAGTGTGAAAGAGGTGATTACTACATTAAACAATGAATTCATCTTAGCGACCTGCCAACTGGCCCCAGCGAAAATGAAAACTTAAAAAAACAATTCGATATGATGAAAAAGAGTATTATCCGACCAGAGACAGGGTCTTCCAATCAATTAACAGAGAATGCTATCAAAGAGCACAAGAAAAAAGTGGGAGAAGTAATCCTTGTGGCAATCACTCCGCGGACAACGATTGAGCTTCCGGCTCATCTATCTCAGGCTGAAATAGCCGAACGTGTAGAGCTTTATAAGAAGCTGCACAGTTCGAAAATATAGTTTCAGTTTATTTTCATCAATTGACTATAACAGAAAATCCTTGAAGTTTAACACCTCAGGGATTTTTTTATAATCACACGACGAGAACCTTTCTTTAAGCTTCTATCCCCGTCACTGTCTTCAACAAATAGCCTATCAGAAAACTTATCCCGGCTACAGAAAAACTCAGTATTGCCATTTCCGAAAAGCGGCGTTTGAAGCTCTCGTTCCGGGCTATGGCATAATAATAATTGAAGAAAGCAATGATGAGCAATGCCATTAGAAGCATAATGCATAACGCCATGACAGGGCTCGACAAAAGAATGAACGGCCCCACCAAAGCTACCACAGTAATGATATAAGCAATACCTGTATAAATAGCCGCCTTGACCGGACGCTTGTTTCGTGTCTTTTCCGATTTTGTAGAAAGATACTCAGACGAGGCCATAGAAAGTGCCGCTGCAATCCCCGTAATACTTCCGGTTAAAGCAATCAGTTTCGTATCATTCAATGCCAGCGTAAAACCTGCCAATGCTCCGGTAAATTCCACTAATGCGTCATTCAAACCAAGCACTACCGACCCCATATATTCCAACCGCTCCTCGCTAATCATTCCTATGAGTTTTTCTTCATGATGCTGTTCGTCTTGCGCCATCTCAGCAAAATGTTCCATATCGGGATAGCGAGAATAGACACTCGTTGTTTCTTTCTCTCCTAACTCCAACCGCCGGACAGCGAATGTAATGCCTAACAGGCGTACCAGCCATACATAAAAAAGGATTTCCCAACGATTGGGAGTAACCTCCCGATGGGTGTAACTGCGCAACGTAGCATAATGCCTGCTTTCATCTTCTGAAATACGTTGCAGGATTTTCCGGTTTTCCGGATCTTTTTCAATAGTTGCCAGCTTCTTATATATGATGCACGATGTGATTTCTTCCCGCTGAAAGCCAATTATCTTCTTCAACAACTCCTGCTCTGTTTCCTGTCTCATTTTTCTATAAATTAAGTAAACGCAAAATTATGCATAATCGATGTTATACAACAATCAAACCCATAATTGTTTTCATGAAGACATCAGTTTTTTCTCGAAAAGAATCAGAAGACAATAAAGATACGGTTGTTTTAAAATAAGGAAAGCTGATCAGTGCGAAGACTCTTCATTTCCCGCTCCACAAGCACGGCCTCATCTCCAACTTCGCCGATCAGCATGGGAGAATTCTTGTCGTGCCTACTACGATTAAACTTCGCCGTATTATAATTACCTTTAATCGCATAACAGTAAATGCACCCGTTAAGGCAGCTTTCATAAGTACCGATATCGATGCTTTCCACACAACGGCAGATATCCCGTTGGTTCTTATCTTTACGGGAAAGAATGGGATAGCCTGTGATTCTTTCAATCAAGCGATTGTCAACACACAGGCCACTTGGAATGCCTATATGAGATAAGTCTATTCTGGTAGTGCAAGTATCCAGTTCCATCGACAACTCATCCGCCGTTTTCCTGAAAGCAACCGCCATCGCCTCAATATCCTCTTTTGCTAATGGCTCTATATTGAATTCACGAAGAGAGGCACGCACATGCGGATAATGGTCAATAAAACCTAACATACATTTCTCCGTATATCCTTGCAGGGCAACTGCCATTTCAGCAAACTTATCCTGATGAAAAGCTACTGTATAATATTCGTTCGTAAGAATCGGATCATACCGCCACACCACTTTTTCTTTTCCTATCCTATCGGCAAGACGCTTAAAAGTATCAATACGCTTGTCAAGTGACGGTAATTTACTTTCCAATTCCGTCCCGTAGGGATTTAGTGTAAACTGAAAATAATATTTATAGTCAGCCAACCTATCCAGTTTCTCAATCATCGGGGCCGGATTCTTTGTCCAAAACACCACACAATCAATGACAGCAGGATCTAAACTGACCCTGCTTATCATATTTGGATTATACGGATTCGGAACAAGGACATATCCTTCATTTATCCGGTTGAAAAACCATTCCGAATAAAAAGCAGGTATATCCGTCCTGCGGCTGGCACTGATTATCATACCGGCATCCTATTCTTTTTCAGATAACGGAGCCACATAATCTTCTTTAATGAACTCATCATATACCCTTTTGGGATGATCGAACGGAGCTACCCCAGTACGATTTTCATTAAAATTCTCACGCCGGAATTTTTTCAGTTTCAGATTATCTTCAGCATACTCCCTAAGTTTTCTCTTCTCTTGTCCATACAAGGAACTGGATAACACTTCAGACTCCAATAAACCTTCCTTAGGAGTGATAGATGGTAACAGATTCTGTTCCAGCAGTCCACGATAAGCCCCATTATATTCGCACCAGACATTACTACCCAGAACAAACAAGCGATAGGTATAATTAGACCATGCTGTCTTGATAGTAATTTCACGAGCATAAATTTCTACTGTCGCTTCCGAGGCATAACTCGGATCGCGAATGACAACCAACTTCCGACCTGAAATATCTTCTTTTACCAAAGTAGACCATCTTTCACTGTGCAAGATTTCTTCAATAATTTCAGGCAGTTTTTCTTTGATTTCAAAATGTATTCTCATATTCTTTGCCTGTGGGTCAGGACTTTTTTATTACCCTCAATTTGATATATGCCCCTAAAGATAACGAAAATTCATTTGAAAAACAATAAGTGCCGCGAAAATATTATCCATTTGCCATCTGATAGATATTTTCCATATCTTCACGATACAATATCTTCAAATTTCCTGTCGTTCCCTTTCCGCCGGAACTGCACTTATCCGCCATCACTCTGATTTCGTCATCAGTGGCCTGTCGTCCTATCAGCTGACAGATGCTGACAGGCATCCCGATAGCACGATAGAAATTCTCCATGGCTTCAATACCCGCCAAAGCTGTATGTTCAGCCGATTTAAAATCATTCGCCACTCCCATCACATTTACGGCAAACTGTGCAAAGCGTGTCACATTTTCTTTATAAACATATCGCGCCCAACTCCCCCAAAGAGCAGCCAGACCCGCACCATGAGCCACATCGAAGAGTGCGCTTAATTCATGCTCAAGTTGATGTGTAGCCCAGTCTCCAGTAGTTCCGCATCCCGTCAGGTCATTGTGTGCCAAACTGCCGGCCCACATAATTTGTGCACGGTGAGCGTAATTTTCCGGGGCTTTCAGCACTTCAAAAGCACTGTCCTTCACGGTGCGAAGAATACCTTCGGCCACAGCATCCGTCACGGTCATGTCATCATCATGAGAGAAATAACGCTCCATCGTGTGCATCATGATATCCGTCACGCCGCATGCCGTCTGATAGTTGGGCAATGTAAAAGTGCGTTCCGGATTCATTACCGCAAATTTGCAACGGCATAAATCATTGGAATACCCTTTCTTCAAGTCACCGTTTTCGTTAGTGATTACAGTGCTGTTACTCATTTCACTGCCTGCCGCCGGAATCGTCAGTACGGCAGCCACCGGAAGACAAGCTTCCGCCCTCGCCTCGCCCATATAGAAGTCCCAGACATCACCCTCATAAGGCACACCGAAGGCTATTGCTTTCGCAGAATCGATGACACTACCGCCACCTACGGCAAGAATAAAATCAATACCCTCTTTCCGGCACAACTCAATACCTTCATGTACCATCGACAGACGTGGATTAGGTACTACCCCACCAAATTTTATATAAGTGATACCTTCCGCTTCCAACACCCGGCAAATTTTGTTGAGTAAACCGGAACGTTCGGCACTCTGTCCACCATAATGTACCAGAACATTCGTTCCACCATATTGTTTCACCAGTTTCCCTGTTTTCTCTTCCGAAGCTGCTCCAAACACAACTTCCGTGGGAGCATAATAAGTAAAGTCTCTCATTGTTCGATATGATTGCTTGGTTATTATACAAAGATAAAACACTAATATTAAAGATACAAGGTTTATAGAAGTTATAACCTGCCAAAGGAATTATTCACACTTCTTTAATCCTACACGACAAACTCTTCTTCATTCTTTATTTTCTTCTATATATACTTGATGATTACTTATAGCAAATTCGGTTCTTTACCATAAAAGGAGCTATTTAACCGAATTTGTACCGAGTTTATACCGAGTATGTACCGAATCTATATCGAATTTATTATATACACTCTCTCTTACTTAAATATATGGGCAATTTACAAAACTTGTATCCATTCATTCTCGTTCCCTATTCCTATCCATTCAGAATATAACTTTTCTTTATGTCTGATAAAAGAGTATGAATAGGTTATCCGGGCAGAATGGCATAGCTTTGTAACGAATTAAACAGAATATATCATGTATAAGCAAATTATTCGTCCATTACTTTTTTTGTTGAGCCCCGAGAGAGTACACTCTCTCCTATTGTCCGCTTTGCAGTGCTATGGTCGCTTGCCGTTCGTTCGCTCCTGGGTACGCCGCTATTACAAAGCTACGGATAAGCAATTGGTCTGGAACCAGCTCGTCTTTAAGAACCGGATCGGGCTTTCTGCCGGATTTGACAAGGGCGCCGAAGTTTTCAACGAACTTGCCGATTTCGGATTTGGCTTTATCGAAGTAGGAACCGTGACACCGGATGGTCAGCCAGGCAATCAAAAGCCGCGCATTTTCCGTCTGCCGAAAGCTGCTTCACTGATTTCAAGGACAGGATTTAATAACCCCGGATTAAACATTGTGAAACGTAACTTAGAAAACAAAACGGATGCATATTTGCTCGGCATCAATATCAATAAGAATCCCCAATCTGAAAAAGAAGAAGCCGTGAACGATTTCTTAAGACTATATGCCGGCCTGTATGGTCTGGCGGACTATTTCACACTGAACTGGGGGTCCATAGAGGTGACTTTGATGCATAAGGTTCTGGAAACGCTCACCGCCTTCCGAAGTAAACAGAAGAATTATCGTCCTATACTCCTGAAAGTACCTGCCGATATTACTACCGAAGGAATGGATGCAGTGCTTAATTGTATACAGACCTACAGACTGCAAGGAGTGATAGCCACCGGACCTACAATGGATCGTTCAAATCTATCCCCTTACACTTCCATTCAACTGGAAACTATCGGTGCAGGCGGAGTAAGCGGAAAAGGGATTGGAAATAAGTCCATCGAGGCCGTAAAATACCTGCGTTCCCACAGCGAGAAAGGTATGTTGATTATAGGCGCAGGCGGCATGATGACTCCTGAAGATGCCAGGAAGATGCTGGCAGCCGGAGCGAATCTGATACAGATTTACTCCTCTTTCATCTACGAAGGGTCGGCAATTGTTAAGAATATGATTAAAGCTATCCATTAGAATAAGAAACAATCGTTATCTTTGCACGGTAATTACCAACTAACTAATTCCGATATAAATATTATGGCATTTACCAACAACATTATGATTGTCCGCCACAGATTGCTGACAGAGCTGGTAAAATTGTGGAGAGATAACGAACTTGTAGAAAAAATAGACCGTCTTCCCATCGAACTGAGTCCGAGAAGATCAAAGCATGCCGGGCGTTGCTGTGTACATAAAGAACGTGCCGTATGGAAATACAAATCGTTGCCGCTACTTGGCTTGGACATGGAAGATGAACAAGACGAATTAACCCCATTGTCAGAGTACGCAGCGCGTGCACTGGACAGAGCCGAAAATGGGAAACCGAAAGATAACATCATGTGCGTGATTGACGAAGCATGTTCGGCTTGCGTACAGATTAATTACGAAATCACCAACCTTTGCCGTGGTTGCACTGCCCGCAGTTGCCAGACCAACTGCCCCAAAAAAGCTGTCCACGTGAAAGAAAGCGGACAGGCATGGATAGACCATGACGAGTGCATCAGTTGCGGTATCTGCCACAAGAATTGTCCGTATCATGCAATCGTTTATATCCCCGTGCCTTGTGAAGAAGCCTGTCCGGTAAAAGCTATCAGCAAGGATAAAAAAGGTATCGAGCATATTGACGAAAGTAAATGTATCTATTGCGGAAAGTGCCTCAACGCTTGTCCGTTCGGAGCTATCTTCGAGGTGTCGCAGGTATTCGACGTCCTACATAAGATACGTAAGGGAGAAAAAGTAGTGGCTATTGTTGCCCCATCCATTCTGGGACAATTCAAAACAACCATCGAACAAGTGTATGGCGCTCTCAAAGCCGTGGGATTTGCAGATGTCATCGAGGTGGCACAGGGAGCCATGGATACCGTCAGCAACGAGGCACACGAATTGATAGAGAAACTGGAAGAAGGGCAGAAATTCATGACCACTTCTTGTTGTCCGTCGTACATCGAACTGGTAAATAAGCATGTGCCAGGAATGAAGCCCTACGTATCGAGCACCGGATCGCCTATGTACTATTCCGCACGTATCGCGAAAGAGAAACATCCGGACGCGAAAGTAGTGTTCATCGGTCCTTGTGTGGCCAAGCGAAAAGAAGCACAATGGGATGATGCAGTGGACTTTGTCATGACTTTCGAAGAAGTGGCATCCGTATTGGACGGACTGGACATCCAGCTGGAACAGACACATCCTTATAGCATGTCATTTGCATCCGTACGCGAAGCACATGGATTTGCACAGGCAGGTGGTGTAATGGGGGCTGTAAAGGCTTATCTGAAAGAGGAAGCTGACAATATTAATGCCATTCAAGTAGCTAACCTGGATAAAAAGACTATCGGTTCTCTGCGTGCTTATGCCAAATCGGGTAAAGCTCCGGGACAGTTCATTGAAGTGATGGCATGCGAAGGCGGATGTATCACAGGACCTTGTACGCACAATGAAATTGCAGCCGGTAAGCGTCAGTTTGTACAGGAATTGGCGAAGCAGGAAAAGACTTATTAGATAAGTAGTAAGTAGTTAGTAGTAAGTAGCAAGTAGTGAATAGTTAGTAGCTTATTAACTTTGATAGAATGAAAACTTTGATTGCTAAACTCCGGCAGGAGCACCATCTGGATGCAGAAGAATACAAAGCTCTGCTGCTTTGCCGGGATGTCGATGCCCTGATATACCTGCAAGAACAGGCACGGGAGGTAGCACTCGGACAGTTTGGTAATCGGGTATTTATTCGCGGGCTGATTGAGATAAGTAACCGTTGCCGCAATAATTGCTACTATTGCGGCATACGGAAAGAAAATAAAAATGTTGCACGCTACGAGCTGACGCAGGAGGATATTCTGAACTGTTGTCGTAAAGGATATGCACTCGGTTTTCGCACCTTTGTATTGCAAGGTGGCGAAACACCGGCTGCAAAGGATGACGGGATGGTTGAAACAGTTTCCTCTATCCGGCAGGAATTTCCGGATTGTGCCATAACCTTGTCGTTAGGCGAAAAATCCCGTGAGGCTTACGAGCGCTTTTTCCGGGCAGGAGCCAATCGGTATTTATTGCGGCACGAAACGCACAATGAAGAGCATTACCGCCACCTGCATCCGTCTGGTATGTCCATAAAACAACGGCTGCAATGCCTGACGTGGTTAAAAGAAATCGGTTATCAGACCGGGACGGGAATTATGGTAGGCAGCCCCGGACAGAGCGTAGACCATCTGGTGGAAGATATTCTTTTTATAGAACGATTCCAGCCGGAAATGATAGGTATCGGCCCGTTCATCCCGCATCACGACACCCCGTTCGCCACCGCCCCTCCGGGGAGTATGGAAATGACTTTAAAACTCCTTTCCATCTTCCGCCTGATGCATCCCGGAGTGTTGCTGCCTTCAACAACAGCACTGGCCACCCTCTCTCCGGACGGAAGAGAACGCGGCATACTGGCAGGAGCCAACGTGGTAATGCCCAACCTTTCCCCCCGCAACCAACGGGAGAAATATACACTTTATGACAACAAAGCTTCTCTTGGTGCCGAAGCCGCAGAAGGATTACAGCAATTAGAAGAGAAGTTGGCAGCTATAGGCTACCGAATATCGAAAGAAAGAGGCGACTATAATAGTGGTTAGTGATAAATGATTAGTGATTAGCCGGCTGCAGAATAAAGAGCTAACAACTAATCACTTATCACTAACAACTAATCACTTATCACTAACCGTTAATCACTAAAAAAACGCCATGTATAATGTTAAATCAAAACAAGCGGAAGAGTTCATCGATCATCAGGAAATTCTGGATACGCTGGACTATGCCCTTTCCAATAAGAACAACCGCGCACTCATAGAAAGCCTGATTGAAAAGGCTGCCTTGTGCAAAGGTCTGTCCCACCGCGAAGCTGCCTTGCTATTGGAGTGCAACCAGCCCGACCTGACGGAACGTATCTTCCATCTGGCACGGGAAATCAAACAAAAATTCTATGGCAACCGCATCGTGATGTTCGCACCGTTATACCTTTCCAACTACTGCGTAAACGGTTGTGTCTATTGCCCTTATCACGCCAAAAACCATACGATAGCACGCAAGAAACTGTCACAGGAAGAGATACGGCAGGAAGTCATTGCCTTGCAGGACATGGGACATAAACGTCTGGCCCTGGAAGCCGGCGAAGACCCGCTACGTAATCCTATCGAATATATTCTGGAATCTATCCGGACCATCTATGGCATCCACCATAAGAATGGTGCCATCCGGCGGGTAAATGTGAATATTGCTGCTACAACGGTAGAGAATTATCGTCGACTGAGAGATGCAGGTATCGGTACTTACATTCTTTTCCAGGAAACCTATCACAAGGAGAATTATGAGACCTTGCATCCCACAGGCCCTAAAAGCAAATATTCCTATCACACCGAAGCTATGGACCGTGCCATGGAAGGCGGTATCGACGATGTAGGTATAGGTGTATTATTCGGGCTGAATACCTATCGGTACGATTTCGTAGGTCTGTTGATGCATGCCGAACATCTGGAAGCAGCATTCGGTGTCGGACCGCATACCATCAGCGTACCGCGCATTTGCCCGGCCGACGATATTGAGACGAAAGATTTCCCCAATGCCATTTCTGATGAAATGTTCTGCCGTCTCGTTGCAGTAATCCGCATTGCAGTACCTTACACCGGAATGATTATTTCCACCCGTGAGTCGGAAGCAGTACGGCGCAAGGTATTGGAATTAGGTATTTCACAAATCAGTGGAGGTTCACGTACCAGCGTAGGAGGGTATGCCGTACCGGAAACGAAAGAAGAAAATTCCGCCCAATTCGACGTTAGTGACCGCCGCACGCTGGATGAAGTGGTAGGTTGGTTGCTCGACCTGGGACATATCCCCAGTTTCTGTACGGCTTGTTATCGTGAAGGACGGACAGGTGACCGTTTCATGTCTCTTGTCAAACGAGGGCAGATAGCCAACTGCTGCCAGCCCAATGCACTAATGACATTAAAAGAATATCTGGAAGATTATGCCTCACCGGAAACATGGGAAAAAGGTATCCGCCTCATTCGCGAAGAGATGGAACGCATTCCTAATCTAAAGATTAAGGAGATAGCGATGAGAAATCTGTACGAGATAGAAAACGGAAAAAGAGATTTCAGATTTTAAGAAGAAGTTGATGTATTCAGTTCATACATAAACAAAATAAATCCTATGAACCAGACTCCTAATGCCAACCGCCTGCAAATCGCCCTCTTCGGGCGACGGAACAGTGGTAAATCCAGTCTTGTCAACGCACTGACGGGGCAAGATACTGTCCTCGTCTCTCCCACTCCCGGCACCACTACGGACCCGGTTACGAAAGCGATGGAAATTCCCTCTCTCGGTCCCTGCCTTTTCATAGATACTCCGGGGTTCGATGACGAAGGTGAGTTGGGAGAAATGCGCGTGGAGCGTACTCTGAAAGTCATAGAGAAAACAGACATCGCCCTGTTCCTTTGCGAAAATGAAGATGAAGAAGAACAAGTATGGATAAAACGCCTAAAAGAGCGGAATATCCCCGTAGTACTCATCCTTAATAAATCCGATATTCGCCCCGACATTGAGCCCCGGGCTGCACAGATTGAGAAAGTTTACGGAGAACATCCCGTCATTGTAAGTGCCAAAAGTGCTACCGGCATGCAAGAGATTCATCGCGCTATCCTGGAGAAACTCCCTGCTGATTTCGGAGAACAAACCATCACCGGGAATCTGGTGAAGGAAGGAGATGTGGTATTATTAGTCATGCCACAAGATATTCAGGCTCCTAAAGGACGTCTGATTCTCCCCCAAGTGCAGACCATCCGCGAATTACTGGACCGGAAATGTCTGGTCATGAGTTGCACCACCGATAAATTGGGAGATACATTACGTGCGCTCGCCTCTCCGCCCCAACTGATTATTACAGACTCACAAGTATTCCAGACTGTCTATCAACAGAAACCGGCAGAAAGCCGTCTCACCTCTTTCTCCGTACTCTTTGCCGGCTACAAAGGAGATATACATTATTACGTGGAAAGTGCCGCCGCCATCGACAGCCTCACAGAGCAATCACATGTACTGATAGCCGAAGCCTGCACGCATGCCCCACTGACAGAAGACATAGGAAGAGTAAAACTCCCCCGCCTGTTGCGGAAAAGAATCGGCGAAAGACTAAAGATAGATATCGTTTCGGGAAATGATTTCCCTGAGGATTTATCCGGATACAATCTGATTATCCATTGCGGTGCCTGCATGTTCAACCGCAAATATGTACTTAGCCGCATCGGGCAGGCAAAAACACAGAAAGTGCCGATGACAAATTATGGAATAGCAATTGCACATTTAAGTGGGATACTTGATAAGATCAGTTATTGAATGTTCTCCGGGCAAATGATTATTTGCCCGGAGAACACACTCCTTTTTCCAGGAAGTTACTATTCCAACTCCTCCAAAATCTTCTTCACATCCACCGCCTGAAGCCTCCCGTACACCTTCTCTCCAATCATCACTACGGGTGCCAGTCCGCAGGCGCCTACGCAGCGCAGACAATCGAGTGAAAACTTCCCATCCGGTGTAGTCTCCCCTACTTCGATACCCAGCACGCGCTTGAATTCCTCAAGCAATTTCTCCGAACCACGTACGTAGCACGCCGTTCCCATACACACCGAAATAGGATGTTTACCTTTAGGAGTCATCGTAAAGAAAGTATAGAATGTTACCACACCATACACACGCGACACCGGAACATTCAGCTTTGCAGCAATCAGGCGCTGCATCTCTTCCGGCAGATAGCCGTGCAGATGCTGCGCTTCATGAAGTATATTGATAAGTTCGCCCGGCTGATTGCCATGCTTGTCACAAATAGCACGCACTTGTTCGGCAACGTCACAGGCTAATTTGATATCTGACATAGTTTCTCCGTTTTAATAAGTTAATCAATCGCCTTATTGAAATAATGCGTATGCAGCAACCGTTCCGCAGTCTCACTCAGCGGTTTACCCAGATATTCCTCATACAGAGTCTTGATGTACGGATTCTCGTGCGATTTACGCAAAGGCTTCTGTGCATCTTCCCGGTACAGTGCATTGGCACGTGCATACAGCACTTCCGAGTTGCCATGATGCAACGGTTGTCCGCCACCACCGATACAGCCCCCCGGACATGCCATAATCTCAATCACATGATACTCATTCCGCCCGTGGCGAATATCTTCCAGCAGATGGCGTGCATTACCCAGACCATGGGCAATACCCACTTTCAGTTCAAAGCCATCCAGATCAATCGTTGCACGACGCACACCGGCCAGGCCACGCACCTGCTCAAAGTTCACATTCTCCAATGTCCGCCCGGTATAAATCTCATAAACCGAACGCAATGCTGCTTCCATCACACCACCGGTTGTTCCGAAGATGACACCTGCACCCGTTGAAGCTCCCATCGGCTGATCGAACTCCTTATCCGTCAGTAGCGTAAAGCCTATGTTAGCCCGTCTGATAAGCCGTGCCAGTTCACGGGTGGAAATAGAATAATCCACGTCCGGACTACCATCTGTCTTAAACTCATTGCGGTCGCACTCATACTTCTTTGCCAGACAAGGCATAATTGATACCACCACCAACTTCTCACGCGGAATACCCATCTTCTCCGCCCAGAATGTTTTGGCAATGCTACCGAACATCTGTTGTGGCGAACGTGCTGTAGAAGGTATATCAAGCATATCGGGGAAATGATGTTCAAAGAAATTCACCCATGCCGGACAACAGGAAGTCAGGATAGGCAGACGAACAGATTTATCCCCATTCATATAACGTGTCAGGCGGTTCAATATCTCGGCACCTTCTTCCATGATAGTAAGGTCTGCTGCAAAGTCTGTATCAAATACATAATCAAAACCCAATTCACGAAGAGCGTATACCATCTTTCCCGTTACCAACGTCCCGGCAGGCAGTCCGAACTCTTCTCCTAGAGCCGCACGGACGGCCGGAGCAGTCTGTACAATAACTACCTTATCCGGATTTTCCAAATCCAACAACAGGCGGTTGGTATGATCGCGTTCCGTCAACGCCCCTACCGGACAAACAGCTACACATTGTCCGCAATAAGTACATTCACTATCACTCATCATCTTATCGAAAGCCGGAGCAATCGTAGTATTGAAACCACGGCGAATGGCTCCCAAGGCGCCTACCGTCTGTACTTCATTGCATACACTCTCGCAACGACGGCAGAAGATGCACTTGTCCATATTCCGCACAATGGACGAAGTGACTTCACGCTTACGAGGCGAAAGCTCCCCACCATTATAAGGCATCCGCCGGATATTGAAACGCAGCGCCAAAGTCTGCAACTCACAGTCGCCGCACTTCGGACAGGTAAGGCAATCATTCGGATGATCCGAAAGTATCAGTTCAGCTACTACCTTGCGGGCATTCATCACGCGCAGGGTACTGGTACGCACCACCATTCCTTCTGTACAACGGGTAGCACAGGCGGGAGCCAGATTACGACGTCCTTCCACCTCCACGACACAGATGCGGCACGAGGCCGGATTATTCTTAACGCAAGTGCCCTTCAAATCAATATGACAAAGGGTAGGTATATCTATACCGATTTTCCGTGCGGCTTCCAGGATAGTCGAGCCTTCGGGCACGGTAATATAATGGCGGTCTATTTGCAGGGTTATTTGTTTCTCTTCCATTTTCTTTCAGTTTAGTTCCCTTAAACTACATTGATTGCTTTGAATTTACAGCGTGCCATGCACATGCCGCACTTGATGCACTTGTCCGGATTGATGACATGCGGTTTGCGCACATCACCCAGAATGGCATCCACCGGACAATGTTTAAAGCAAAGATGGCAACCGATACATAGTTCCGGATTAATGGTATAAGTCAGCAATGATTTGCACTGCTTCGCACGGCAGGTTTTATCCCTCACATGCTCTACGTATTCATCATAAAAGTTATTGAGCGTAGACAGTACCGGATTGGGTGAAGTCTGGCCCAGCCCGCACAAGGCGGTATCCTTTATCACCTTTCCCAATGTAGAGAGTGCATCCAGATCTTTCATCGTGCCTCGTCCTTCGGTTATCTTGTTCAGCAGTTCCAGCAGACGCTTGTTACCAATACGGCAGGGCGTACATTTTCCGCATGATTCTTCCACCGTAAAATCAAGATAGAAGCGTGACACAGAAACCATACAATCATCTTCATCCATTACAATCATACCACCGGAGCCCATCATCGAGCCTTCCGCTAGCAAGTTGTCAAAGTCAATCGGTGTATCCAAGTGCTTTTCTGTCAGGCATCCCCCTGAAGGTCCACCCGTCTGCACAGCCTTGAATTTCTTTCCTCCCTTAATGCCACCGCCAATTTCATAAATCACCTCACGCAGTGTCGTACCCATTGGCACTTCTATCAAGCCGACATTATTAATCTTACCGGCCAAGGCAAACACTTTTGTCCCTTTCGAACGTTCCGTGCCGATAGACGCAAACCATTCCGCACCTTTCGTCAGAATAATAGGAATATTGGCAAGCGTCTCCACATTATTCACATTGGTCGGCTTGCCCAGATAACCGGCTTCGGCAGGGAAAGGAGGTTTCAAAGTAGGTTCACCGCGCTTTCCTTCCATAGAGTGGATCAGGGCAGTTTCCTCACCGCATACGAATGCTCCCGCGCCGTAACGTATCTCAATATCAAAACTGAAATCCGTACCGAATATATTCTTTCCCAATAGCCCGTATTCACGTGCCTGAGTAATAGCTATTTTCAATCTTTGTATGGCCAGCGGATATTCTGCCCGGATATATACCAATCCTTTCGGAGAACCAATGGAATAACCGCAAACTGCCATTGCCTCAACAATGGAATGCGGATCACCTTCCATGATGGAGCGGTCCATAAAAGCACCGGGGTCTCCTTCATCGGCATTACACACCACATATTTCATATCAGCCTGTTGCTTATGGGCAAACTCCCACTTCTTCCCTGTAGGGAAACCGCCACCACCGCGTCCGCGAAGTCCGGAACGTTTTATCACGTCAATCACTTCCTCCGGCTTCTTATGGAGCAGACTATCTGCCAATGCCATATAGCCATCCAGTGCAATATATTCCTCAATATTTTCGGGATCGATGAAACCGCAGTTACGCAAAGCGATACGCATCTGCTTCCGATAGAAATCCATATGCTTGGAGTCACTGACGGTTTTCTCCGTCTTCGGATCTATATAGAGCAGCCGTTCTATTTTCCGTCCCCCAATGATATGCTCGCCGACTATCTCGTCGGCATCATCAGGAACCACCTGGGTATAGAAAGTGTTATCAGGGATAATCTTTACGATAGGTCCCTTTTCACAAAAGCCGAAACAACCGGTAGTGATAATGTCCACCTTGTCGGCAATATTATTTCTCTCGAGTGCTTGCTGAAGACGTTCAGCAATGATGTGGCTGTCGGATGCCTTGCAACCTGTACCACCACAGATCAGAATTTGCAGATGCTCGGTTCCCAATGCCAACCCACAGCATTGCGCGGCAACTGTCTCATTGCTTTCTTCGCGTAGCAAGAGCGTGCCTTCTGCCCTTTTCTTGATAATTTTCAGATCATGGATAGTTAGTACTTTCATTTTGTAATAGATTTGGGGTCGGGAACAAAGATACAAAAAGAGTTGAGATTACAAAAGGGAAGTAATAAAGATTACAGGAGGGAGAATACAAGGCTATAGATTACAATATGACAAAATTCACAGATAACAATATATAAGTATTGGCAGAAAGGATATTCACTATTTGTAGGTATTGCCCCATCTCCTCATTTGTGCGACCTTTGCAGCAAACAAAAATCAGCTTATGGAAGAAATACTGAAGCGGACAACAAACGGTTTTATCTCCTTTTGTACTAAGTGCCACGCCTACCATGTAGAATTCGGCAATCTTTTCTTCACCTTCACGGAAGATGAATTCGAACATTTCTGCCAATATATCAACTCTATCGACGGCGAATATTATCAAGAGTTGAACAAGAACATGAAGAACGCCCGCAAGATATTTCTCCGGATGCCAGTAAAAGGCTTTTATTGCGCCCTCTATTCGGATGAACTGAAGGAGTTGAGACGCCTGATCGACTTTTCACTGACAGACGACGTCATTGAAAGCGCATTATCTCTAGAAAACTATTGTTTAAATTAAGAAGATAATTATGAAAATTGAAAAGATTGTAGCCCGCGAAATACTTGATTCACGCGGTAATCCCACAGCAGAAGTGGACGTAGTTTTGGAATGTGGTGTTATGGGACGTGCAGCCGTACCATCGGGTGCTTCAACCGGTGAACACGAAGCACTGGAATTACGCGATAAAGATCCGAAACGCTACGGTGGTAAAGGAACTCTGAAAGCCGTAGAGAACGTAAATACTGTCATCGCTCCGGCCCTCATCGGCTGGTCGGCATTGGAACAACGTGCCATTGACAAGAAGATGCTGGAACTGGACGGTACTCCCACCAAATCAAAATTGGGTGCCAATGCCATTCTGGGTGTTTCTTTGGCTGTTGCCAAGGCTGCTGCAAATTACCTCGACATACCTTTATACAGATATATCGGCGGAGTAAATACTTACGTTATGCCTGTCCCCATGATGAATATCATCAACGGTGGTTCACATAGCGATGCTCCCATTGCTTTTCAGGAATTCATGATCCGCCCTGTGGGTGCACCCTCTTTCCGCGAAGGTTTACGCATGGGTACTGAAGTATTCCACGCCTTGAAAAAAGTATTGCACGACCGCGGTCTGAGCACTGCCGTAGGAGATGAAGGAGGCTTTGCCCCTGCATTGAACGGAACTGAAGATGCACTGGATTCTATCATGGCAGCTATCAAAGCCGCAGGTTACGAACCGGGCAAGGATGTAAAAATCGGTATGGACTGCGCATCATCAGAGTTCTATAAGAATGGAGTGTACGACTATACTCTCTTCGAAGGAGAGAAAGGTAAGAAGCGTACTGCCGATGAACAGATAGATTACTTGGAATATTTGATTAATAAATACCCGATTGACTCCATTGAGGACGGAATGAGCGAAAACGACTGGGAAGGCTGGAAGAAGCTGACCGAACGTATCGGTGATCGTTGCCAGCTGGTAGGAGACGATTTGTTTGTGACAAACGTAGAGTTCCTTGCCAAAGGTATTGCCATGGGCTGTGCCAATTCCATCCTCATCAAAGTCAATCAGATCGGTTCGCTCAGCGAAACGCTGGATGCTATCGAGATGGCTCACCGCCACGGCTACACCACGGTTACTTCCCACCGCTCCGGCGAAACGGAAGATGCCACCATTGCCGACATCGCCGTAGCAACCAACAGCGGACAGATCAAGACCGGTTCGTTAAGCCGCTCCGATCGCATGGCTAAGTACAACCAACTGTTGCGTATCGAAGAAGAACTAAGCGGACTTCCAGTATATGGCTACAAAAGAATAAAATAATGCTTTGTAGTGAATAAGTCATAAAAGCGAATGAGGGTGCCTGTGAAGGTACCCTCATTCGCTTTTAGATAATTATGCATATAAACTTCTACCCATACCCAATACCATTGATGAGACTTTGGAGATTTAAAACTATAAAGTAACTTATATTTCAGGAATGTCTCAAATTTCGATACTAAAAAACTCCCATATTGAAAAATTATATATTTTTGCACCCGCTTTCGGAAAAAGTCCGAAAGAGCTATCAATATTCAATATAACATTTTACAAAAAGCATGAATCACCCTTACAAAAAATTCATCGTTCCTGCCTTGCTCGGAACGTTGTTTCTAGGCGCCTGCTCAGACGATGCACCGTCTGAGGGAGAAGGTAAACAGCAAACTTATTCATTAGTAGTAAAAGGTATTACGACTTCCGGTTCAGATTCTTCTGAGGAACTACGGGATGTGTCAGTTTTCCAGTTCAGCGATGGTAACCTGTACAAAATGCAACAATTGACTCCCGAATCCAATGGTCAGTCCAGTATTTCCGCACTCAGCGGATCACGGCTATACTTCCTCACCGGAGTGACACTTCCGGTTCAGGAAGGAAACATTACCGAAGAAGAATTCCGCAATATGACCATCGGCGAAGGACTGCATAATAATTCAGCTCCTGACTTTATGGCTGCAGTTGTTGAATTGGAAAATACTCCCCAAACACGCAGTAGTCAGGAAATTAACGTTGGCATGAAACGCGGTGTAGCTCGTATAGACCTGAATACCACAGCAGACAGCAAAACATTAATCAAAGAAGTAATCATAGAGGATGCTCCGGCTGAAACATATCCGTTCATCGAAAACACTTCCGCATCAGATAAAACAGTAAGTTACTTAAAGAAATTTGAGCCTGCTTTCGGTGGAGAACAACAGGGAATATTCCGCATTTTCGAGAGTACGCGTCCTGTAAATATCATCCTGCGGGGTACATACGATGATATCCCCATCAGGCTAAAGATGCAATTACCAAGTATAGAACGCAACAAAGTTTACGAACTGTCAGTACTCAATGTAGGTGCCACAGTAGAAGGAATCTTCGAAATCAAGCCTTGGGAAGAAGGCGAAACGATTATCGGGAAACCTGATACGGAGCATCGTATCCTGCTTAATGCTTCCCAATCCAAAATTCCGGAAGGAGTAACAGTAGATTATGAGAATAATATAGTAGAGGTACCCGCCACAGGAGTCAGTGACATGAAGCTGGCATTTGTTTCCGACACCCGGATTGACATATCAGCTACTGAGGGTACTGACAGTGGCGTGAATCTCAGTGAAATGTCGGTATCTGAAGAAACAGAAGGCATAGTGTCGGCATTCAATGTATCGGTAGCCGCACAAGGCAGTGGCCGACTAGGCTATACAATTCTGGTACATTTAAAAAATGCTTTGCTGACCGGCTCTTATGATTATGTAGAAATTCGTGTGGCTCCGAGCGACAAGCAGATTGAGACCGTTGAAATGGGGGGTAGTATTTGGATGGCGTTCAATGCACGTAGCCGGGATCTGGAAGACCAGGTATATCCTTTAGACGGTGCTACTGTTGAGGAGATGTACCATAATGGTTGGCTCAGCAGTATCGGTGGTTTGTTCCAGTATGGACGGAAGTATATGTATATCCCCTGGCAAGGATATAAACCCTCAAACAATCTAGGTAATCAAACAGCCGACATACCCTGGCAAAGCGATACCCATATGCCTTGTCCGGAAGGTTACCGTGTGCCAACCCGCAACGAACTAAACTCTCTTCTCCCCAAAGGGCAGGAAATTCCCGGCACTTATACAGCAGGAAACGGGGAAAAAATAACCGCTACACTCCACGTTGGCGAAGGAACCCTGACTACCCCGACTGGTGTAACAGGAACGCAACACTATGTGAGATTTACTTCAGAAGATACCGGACGTTACCTTATCATCCCGCTGGCAGGCGGAAAAGGTGACAAGTCTACCACCAATAATCCGTCTTTCGGAAAAAGAGCCGTGCTATGGACAAGCGAACGTAACGGCTGTCCAGGTGGTTATGCATGGACTTACTGGTTGCCGTTTGAAGGCAAGGAAACAACTGCTATTGCCGAAAAACAATTGCAGATGGAAGCGTTTGCATCCTTACGTTGTGTAAAAAAATAAAGGAGGAATTTATGAAGATTGCAAAAATCATACTATTATTTCTGGCATTGTTGCTGACGAACTGCTCAAACGAACTTGAGCAAGAATACGGCCTCACACCGCCTGCCTCCGGCCAGGTAACATTTCTTCTTGGATTGCAGGAAGATGATACTTCTGCCATACGGACACGCAACGGTGAACCGGAACAGATTGCCCGCATGTGGTATGCCATTGCCAATGACCGGGGAGAAATACTCAAACCGCTGTATCAAAAGCTGGAAGCAGACTTCTCCAAACTGACCATTGAAGGATTGGGATACGGTGACTATACGGTTGTATTCCTAGCCACCACAAATCCAGAATCAAATGCGACGATCAACGAACCTGAGCAATTGTCAGATGTCTGGCTGCTGAATCAGGTGGCAAAAGCCCCTCTTGATGATGTCTATTTTTACAAAAAAATAGAGCTACACATTGGTAAGGAGCAAGCTGCGGAATCGCAAACTGTGACATTGGAGCGATGCGTAGGCAAAATTGATATAGACTTGAACGTCTCGTCCGATTATATGTGGCGTTTTATCCGCAAAATTGACATCACATTTGATGATGCTAAAGGAATATATATCGGTCTCAGTGCAAATGGCGAATACTCCGGTACGGAAGGTATTGAATCTTATGACATCACGGAAAGTCATTCATTTTACTCATTGCCAAGTAAAGAGGCACTTTCCGGATTTGTAACGATCGAGTCAAATCGCAGTGACGGCACATCGTTTGTACACAAATACCGCTTCAGTAACTGCAAAATCGAGGCAGGTCGTATATCCCACATCAGCATTGACTACCGGCATCCGGAAAGCCTGGACGGATTGCTTTATATCCGTGAAGAAGATTTCTCCCGCTTCGAAACTGACACCATGTTTTTAGCCAACGAGCCACGAGATATCTTCTATGACAGCAAGCACCGTTCCTTTTATGCAAACGCACCGTTACAAGTATCTATCTCGGATGAACATCAATTACTGGTTAAATTCTTCTCACCGGTTGCTATCCATGATGTGACTATTCTATGTCGATTCAATAAAATCAGTACTGAATTCCTTGAGTTGGCACATTTCGATGTGATCTATCCTTTCATGGAAGCCACTTTCCCGTTGCCTGTCGTAAGTTCTGACCGCACATTCACCACCAGCAGCGGCAGAAAGATAGTAATACCTGCACAACCGGAACTTTCCAGTGACGATGTTACGCTTACTATCCGGACGGAAGACCCGTATATGAAGAAGATAGAGCAGATAGACAGCCGGTGGTTCATCCGTTTCTCAGCTTATTCAGCCGACAACGGACACGCTTATTGGCGGCACATGAATCCATTATTATGTCGTCACGGGGTGGCATTGGCTATCAACATGGCTTTCATGTTCTCTTCCGAAGAGTTTAACACAGAAATGAACAAATATGAAGGCAAACTGAAGGATAACGGAGGAAATGCCATCAATCTGGATGCATTACGCCAGAGAATCCGCAGTCATGGAGGACTCGTATTGGGTTGCGTATCAGGTGTCGGCGGTCTGGGAGGTGGCAACACTTACGGATTGGCGAACTACTGTTATACCGGAGTCTATTTTGATGCAACACCACTGGGTTCTAATCCGCACAACTATGCCCGACAAGCTATGTTCCACGAATACGGGCATTGTTTAGGTTATAGCCACAGCAGTACCATGACTTATGGCGACCAATGGACAGTACTCTGCGCCACAGTATTCGTAAATATGGGGCAAGAGGGTAAATTACCAATATGTTCAAAAAATATAATTGCCAATTTACCGATGTAAAAGATACAAATAGTAAATAAAAGCAAAAAGGGAGGAAGCAGATATGAGTAAATCAAATTTCTGCCCCTCCCTTTTAATTATGATATAAATAAAGACCTATTACTTCTGAACCTCTCCTTTTTCATTGAAAAGAACTGGGTTTTCAGCACCGTCTGCATCAACCAATGTTACCTTATAAGTCTTAGTTCCATCTTCAGCAACTTCAACAGCTGCCTCTTTGATAGTTGCCTCAGAGTATTTTTCCTTAATGGTATCCTGAACCGCTTGAGGAAGTTCCTTTACATCAATGGGCTTAAACTCGTTGATCATCGTTACGATTTCAACCTCTGATACCATGTTGTTAGCAAATGCTACTGAAGTACCCAATCCCATCACCAATGCTACTGCTAAAAATAACTTTTTCATAATTCTAATTGTTTAAGTTAAACTTTTCTTGTTTGCTCTCACATAATATAATGCAAGGCTCATGCCAAAGTTACCCCAAGCCAGTACAAATCTGTATATCAACAAATTACGCCTATAATAATATAAGAAGTATTTTCCTGTTTTGAGTATTTTTTCCACAATTATGTGGATATCTGTCCACAATAAATCTAAGTCCCCTGCTCTCACCATTTTCTTTTTATTCCTTATTCCCGATTTGTAGAAATATGTAAGCAGAAAAACTTCTTCATAAAAACAATATAAATAAAACTAAGCAATAGAATCGTGCATAATAAATATAAATAGCCGTAATTCAAGAAGTATATGTATCCTATTATTACAACTACTTGTGTAGTCATATAAATCAGTGCTACCACTACATGAGGCATCTTCAACTCATTCGCCATCAATTGATACATATGTTTCCGATGGGGTAAGCCGATATTCTCATGAAGCATCAGGCGATGAATGATAGTCAAAACACTGTCAACACCATAGACAGACAATAGGATAATCCAACTGAAATCTTCAGTCTTAATTATAAGTTTCCCTATCAGGAAAAGAAGAATAAAGGCTATACTCACGGAACCAACATCACCGGCAAAACACTTCGCCTTCTTACGGAAATTAAAAAAGCAAAAGACCAGGACGGAACAGAGAACGGTATAGATTAGAGAGGGTTCTACAAACTGCGTTATTTCAGTATTGATATAAGCCAAGGCACCAAGGATAACCAACGAATAACCACCCGTAATACCATTGATACCATCCATAAAATTATAGGCATTGATGATACCCGTACAAACTATCAATGCGATGATAATCCACCACCAGGAAAGAGAAAACAAGCCCCATTGGTAGAACATCAAAGCCATAGCAGTAAAGTGAAAAAACAGACGCAGACCTTGGGAGGTAGAACGAATATCATCCACAAAACTGATAAATGTGATTAGAGTCAATGCCAACATAAACCAAGGATAGCCCCAGTCGTTACTCAGGAAATAGGCTAAAGCTCCGAAATAGAAGATAATTCCACCACCACGCAAAGTGATCCGGGTGTGGGAACTTCTCTCATTAGGCTTATCGATGATATTGTACTTATCAGCTATCTTAAAATAAAAAAGTTCTGCCAGAAATAGCAGAAGCAAAGATATTATATAATACATTATTCGTTTTTATCAATCCAATAGAACCAAACCTGCATACCTATAAATAAGGACATTATAATGCCTACAATAGTAAGAATAATCCATAAGAACATAGTTATCGTATCTTGAAATGTTCCAATACACTCATTGGTTTCCAACCCAACTCGCGTATTGCCTTTTCATTACTAAATGTCAACGTTCTCGTCAGTTTATTCAATTTTAAAGAATTAATAGGTGCCTTCTTACCTAAATAATCCCCAATCAAGGCCATACACTTAGCCAGCCAATAAGGGATTGATAAAGGCAATGATTTATTCATCTGTGTACAAATCAAAGTTTCTAATTCTCTAAATGTAGGTTGATAACTATCGCATACATTGTATATACCACCTTTCTCAATTAATAAAGGAACCAAATTTGCAATATCTTGAACCATCAATACACTCTTGCATGCTTTACCACCCGCAATACTCAAATATCTCCCTCTACGAATACCATTAATCATTGCTCCTAAGTTTCCTGGAGGATTAACCCCGGCAATCAACGAAGGGCGAATAATGCTTAAAACAACGTCATGTTCTCGACACCATTCCTGCAAATACTCCTCAGCTAAACGTTTACTTACAGCATACGGTGTAGCCCCTCTTAGTGATTGTTCTTCTGTTATATATTCTCCAAAATCACACCCGTATACTGCTACAGTAGAGATAAATATGAATGCTTGAGGTACTCCTTTTTTTTCCAATGCAGTGCAAAGATTCTTTGTTCCTTGTAAATTTACATCAAAAAATTCTTGTTTTTCTGCCTCTGTTTTAGGAATTGAGTGTGCTTTACCAGCAGCATGTAATACAACATCATACTGTTCATGCAATTCCGGTATCTCCTTCGCTATATTCACACTATAATTATCTTGAAGTGTCAAACCTACAGTCGTAACTTCATATTTCCTTTCCAAAAGAGGATAAATATTGTTACCTAAGAAGCCCGAAGCTCCTACAAATAAAAGTTTCATAAAAGATAGTTGAGATATAATAAAAGCGTATTAATATTTAGTATTTGAAATAGAGTTATAAATGCGCATATAGCTATCTACCATTTTATTCATCGTCAAAATCTCCTGATAAAACCCCAATGCTTTTCTCAAAAAAATGTTATAAACATTTGGCTTCTCCAATATATACTGCAATTTTTCAACGAACTCCTCTGGTGTATTTTCTACCGTATAACCATTCTCTCCATTCACTACAATCTCACTTATTCCTCCCACATTTGAGGCCACAACAGGTTTTCCCAAAGACATAGCTTCAATAATTGTCATAGGAAGTCCTTCATAATCACTAGGAAGCATAAATACATCTGCATATTCATTATATGCTCCCGCATTAGGAAGACTTCCCATGAAAAACACATTAGAAGGATGTTCTTCTGTATATGCATGTTGATTTCCAATCCAAATGAAAGCATATTGTGGCAAAAGAGTTGCTACTTTCAAAAATAAATCCACTCTTTTGGGAGGAAATAATCTAGCTATACACAGTACTTTATATGTGTATTCTTTCATCTGTTTAAACGGATCGTCTTCTAATTTATGTGGAATAGGTACACCATTATATATCACGCAGACATTATGTGTTATTCCTTCTTTTAGTAAATTCCGCCCATCATATTCACTAACACCAACAATTGACCTGCACCGCGTTTGCAAAACCCTTTCAATTGGTAAATATTTTCTATAGACAACACGAATCGAATCAAAGCCATGAACTGTATACACAATCCTTGATTTAGGGAAAACGATTCGACCCAAGATTCCAACCTTAGAAGAATGGAGATGAATAATATCTGGCTTATATTTCCGGTACAAACTCTTTAAAGCAAAAAGCGTCTTTATCTCATTTATTGGTGATAATGCTCTATGTAAAGAAGCTATCTTTTCTTGTTTAATAAAAGATGCCAGTAAACTCCACATTTTACCATCTCCTTCACCTGCAGCAACAATCACTTCGTGCTCCCTACAAAGACTATTTGCTAAATTAACGACAACAGACTGCGCACCACCTAAATTACAAAGTGTAATGACTTGAAGAATTATCATTGCAAGAAATATTGTACTCTGTACATGACTATCAAGATACTTTATATCTTTCAGTCAATATTGAGCTATTTGATTAATTAAAGATTAAATTAGTTTGCAGTATATAGAAATAAAGCTATAAATATTAGCACTTCTATCTATATAACTAATTAGCGTACAATTTTAACGTGTCGCATAGGGAAAACTACTTTGCGGTGGTAGTCCCTTAAATTACATCAAAACTGGGGGCTTTTTAACGTTGATTATCTCGATAATCATCGAAATAAATTTTCGTAGTCCGTTCGTCCGAACACTATCTGTTTGAAGAATTCCTTCAAATATTGAAATGTCGAGACTCCCTGTATCTTACAGAAAGATATGATCGTATAATATGCAGCCGATTCCCCAGTTACCTTGACGTTTCCGAAAAACAAGAAGTTCATGCGTTCCCCCATAAAGGAACGGATAAGACATTCGACATTTACTACGGAGCTTGATGATGAGCTCCTTTGTCTTCAAAGTGTTCCAGCAACCTTTGATCTGTTCAGCAGAGAGTTTCCCTTTATCATATTCCAATTCTTGTTTATAAAGCTTGCATGATATGGTAAACGGTAGTACTACTTGAGTTTTTTTTCGCAAAGTTTCTTTACAGCATAGTTTCAAGTTTACAGTATTGCAATTACAAGCAATATAGTCTTAGAACATTTTTCAGTATAATTAACAGTAAAGATTTTACAAAAAAAGTTTTAAATTAGCATACTCTTTCTTCTGAAAACAACATAAAATAGAAGAAGCCAAATAAAATGCATTACAACATAAAACATAACAGGATAATGTAATCCACCGATAAATAGAATAAGAATTGCATATCTTAAGCTATAATTTTTGTCTTTAATACAAATATAAACAAGCGTGCTTACAAAAGCTATATAAAGCAATAATCCAACATGAGCAATATAAAAAATAGGTCCAAAATCAATAGTAACCCCTGTAGGTAAATCCCCACCGCCCCATATTAAATAAGCAATAGAAGTAATACTAGTCACATAAGAACAAAAAATATCTACTACAAAATCAAACAAAAAAGTAAAATAAGTCCAGCTAAGTTTTTCAACTAATTCAGATTGAGATATATAATAAACGATGCATGCTAACAACAAAATAAATGCATATTTAAAAAACCTCAAACGGCGCCAATAGATTGGAATAATTAAAAGGATAAACGCAATAAAACCAGAACCACTTCCTTGACATAGAATTCCAAGTACGATAAACAAGAAATAAAAATTTCTTATTTGTCCAAGATTCCAAATTTCATGCAGGTATCTTTTTAATAAATAAAAGGCACAAATAAGAGTGGAATTTACACTCGGCTGTCCAAATAAACCAAAGGGACGAGTTAAATAAGTTACATTTTCACTATTATACATCAATTGCAAACTGACATGGCCTGTAATAAGCAATATAAAATCAATAATAATAGATGAAGAAACTAAAATTATCAGATACGAAAGATAAGCATCAAAATATTTATAACAAAAAGATCTAATATCTATGAGTAATGGTATAACAAGCAACAAAAGGAGAAAAAGATTAAAAAAAAGAAATAAATCACTAAACGTATGACTAAAAATAGAATATCCTAATAAAGACACAAAAGCAAGAAATAAAAAAAAGTTCTTCTTTATAATATCAAAATATTCCTTATTAATTTTAGTCTGCCACACCAAAGATTCTAAAGCCAATAGTCCAATCAAAAAAGCCATTAGCAATGATGCAACTAATGGTGAGATTCTATAATTTATAACATTAATCCATGGTACATATAACAATAAAAGCAAAAAGGTCTTTTCTTTCACTTTACTCATTGAGCTCAAATCTATACATATATATTAAAATATCTCATAAGCCTATAAAACATATTTTTGCTTAAAAAAGAGGCAAAATATATCAATATAAGCCTTTTATCTACAAATAAAAAATTTACTAAGGCCGCTCTATTAGGATTAAACTGTTTATTCCATGTGTTCATAAAATGATGAAAAGCTATTTTTGCCTGATATCTTTTTATAGAATAATGATTCACCAAAGTAGGATTTTCTTTTAGTAATTTATCAAGAAAGAATCTCATTTCTACCTCAAAATAGGCTCTTCTAGACCATGTCATACTTGTATTATGGGCTCTCCAATAGCATAAACAACGTTCATCATATCGAACTTCACTAATTTGCGCAATACGAATAAACAAATCGAACTCCTCAATCATAGAAAAGCGAGTATCAAACCAAGAAGATAATTTTTCTATCACAGAACGTCTGAACATTACGCTAGGGATAGCTATCCGATATGAAACCAATAAATCTTCAAAAATCCAACCCTCTTTTTGTTTCTGCTTAAAGAATTTCTTATACTGATTCTTTTTCTCATAAAAAGTGTAGCCATTTGTATAGACAAGACCTACTTCATCCTGATGAAAATGTTTTAAGGAGATTTCAACCTTGTCTTTCGCAATCCAGTCATCACAATCCAGAAAACTGATAAAATCTCCCTTTGCCGTTTTTAGAGCTCTGTTCCGAGCTTCTCCAAGAGAAGTATGTTCATCTGCAAGTATATATTGTATTCTATTATCCGTATACTTTTGGGCAATTGATGCACTATCATCTGTTGATATGTTATCATACAGTATCAACTCTATATTAGGATATGTTTGAGCCAATACACTATCAATAGCATTACCTAAATATTGCTCACCATTATAAAAATTTATAATGACAGAGACAAGCGGACTATCTTGATTGGATAGCATGTTCGATGACATCACAAATGAAATTAATATTATTTTCTGTTAGCCCTGGATGCAGAGGTAACGTTATAAGTTCTTCATAGACCTTCTCAGTATGTTTCAAAGTACCATTATCCTGATTATTACAAAATAGAGTCAACAAGTGATTGGGTCTATAATGAATACCAGTTGGGATACCTTCTTTAGTAAGAGCCTCTTTTACCAAATCACGTTTATTCCCTTCCACTCTGATAACAAAAATATGAGGTACAACTTCATCATAATTACAATTAATCAACTTCACAAGTCCTGACAACCTTTTCTGATATATTTTGGCAAGTAGTCTACGCTTGTCCTTAAATGCCGGGAATTTGTTCAATTGAGCTCGCCCTATTGCAGCCATAATATTACTCATATGATATCTCCAACCTTGATAGTGAACATCAAAAAGCCAAGTTCTCTGTCCTTTATACCGACTCTCTGTATCATTTTCGACTCCTAATAATCGTGCATCTTTTATCTTTTGGCCTACTATCAAATCATCTGTTATTATCATACCTCCTTCTCCAGATGTAATATTCTTTATTCCATCCATACTGATGCAACAAATATCCCCAAAACTTCCAATCAATCTTCCCTGAAAGGTTGTACCAAAAGCGTGAGAAGCATCTTCAATAACTCTTAAATGATGCTTTTTTGCAAAATCATAGACTTTATCAAGCTCACCGACATTCCCTGCATAATGGACTGGCATTATAGCCTTGGTGCGAGCTGTTAATTTTAGCTCCACGTCTTTTAAATCCAAAGTAAGCGAATCATCACAAACCTCACAAGCCACCGGAATAGCTCCTGCAGCTTTAATTGCCTGAAAGCAGGATACATAAGTCAATGATTGTACTAAAACCTCATCCCCCGGCTCAATTCCTATCCCTTGCAAAGCCAAATGTAAAGCAGCTGTACCTGTGTTTACCAATGTCACGTTTCGTTTAAAAAAGCACCCTAACTCTTCTTCAAACTTCATAACATCTTGTCCCATACCCAAATATTCTCTTTTTAGAACATCTGTTACAGCATCTATTTCCTCTTGCCCAATTATAGACTTGGACAACTTCATATTTTCTATTTCCATGGTGCGCTATTTGTTTTCCAAAGTTCCTCTAAGATTTGTCTTTCTCTCACCGTATCCATTGATTGCCAAAAGCCGTCATGCTTATAAGCTGCCAGTTCGCCTCTTTTTACCAAACATTCCAATGGTTCTCTTTCAAATATTGTACTGTCTCCCTCTATACAATCAAAAATTTCCGGTTCCAATACAAAAAAACCTCCATTAATACGCCCGTCATCTAATTGTGGCTTTTCTTTAAAACTTGTTACCGCCTGATTAGCATCAATTCTTAATTCACCAAACCGAGCCGTGGGGTGCACCGCCGAAAGAGTTGCTATTTTACCACTGCGCTTGTGAAAGGCTAATAAAGCATCTATATCAATATTAGACAATCCATCTCCATAAGTCACCATAAAAGTTTCTTTTCCAATAATTTTCTCTAATCTTTTAATCCTTCCACCAGTCATCGTATCCAATCCTGTATCAACTAATGTAACCTTCCAATTACGATTTCTTTTATTAATATATTTAATTTCACCTGTGGCCAAATTAACCTCAAAATCGTTATTTAATGCATAATAGTTCAAAAAATATTCTTTGATTACTTGTGCTTTATATCCCAATGCCAACACAAAATCATTATAACCAAACTTTGCATACCAATTCATAATATGCCATAATATAGGATACTCACCTATTTCAACCATCGGTTTAGGAATGCGAGTTGTATATTCTGCTATCCTCGTTCCTTTACCGCCTGCTAAGATTACTATTTTCATACTTCCATATTTAATTTTGTCCAGTCAAATACTATTGGAGATTCCTCCATAGGAATATTTTCTTGTTCTGTAGGATCATGTGGTATATTAGCTATATTCAATAATAGACTATCACTTCCATCTGTTCCCTTAAATCCCATCCAGACACGTGGAGGAACTGTCAGTCGACAATAATATTTCGCAGGAGATAGCGTCACCTCCATAAATTGACCATAAGAGCGTGATCCTTCTCTATCATCATATAATACAAAATGAATTTCCCCTTTGATACAAACCAAATTTAAAGTCATATTGAAATGCCTCTTCCAGGCTTTAATCATAGATGGTTTTATTGTAGAAAAATAAGCTTCTCCAAAGCCATTAAAACCAGGGTCGGTATTCTTAACCGCATGAAAAATATCTCCTTTAGGATGAAATATTTGTCGCAGAGGAGTAACATAGACTCCCTCAATCATTTTGTCCATTTTATCCCTTTGTTTTGCGCAATCTGCGTATATTCATTAATTTGTTGCTGTGTATATTCAAGCATATCGATTGATTTTTTATAATAATTATAATACCAATCCCCTGTAAAATGCAGCAACTGTTCATAATCTAAAGCCGAATGCCATTTTAAATAAAAAAGTGCTTTATCACAGTTTAATTTTAAAAGACCTGCTTCATGGAATTTCATATTATCGGTAATAACATAAGCTTCTGATGGAGAATTATATTTCCAACAAAGACTCAGATCTTCCAGTAATTCTTTCACGGTTTTACTAACCTCTGCTTTGGGACCAAAATTAAAACTTTGTCCACTCAAGGAACTATCTTCAGAAAGTACCGCCCCTACATTTAAATATCCACTCAAAGGTTCAAGAACATGCTGCCAAGGACGGGTAGCAAACGGGCTTCTAATTTCCACCACCTTCTTGTCCGACCAGGAACGCATACAATCCGGCACAATCCGATCCAATGCCCAGTCACCTCCACCAATCACATTTCCAGCCCGTGCCGAAACTAACCGAACATTAGAATGCTCTCCCTTAAAAAAAGAATGATAATATGATTTGAAAACTAACTCTGCAGCTCCTTTCGAGCCACTATAAATATCCTTTCCTCCTAACCCATCTGTTTCTTTATACCCATATACCCATTCCACATTATCATAACATTTATCACTGGTAATGATGACTGCCACACAAGGAAGATTTATTTGACGCAGGGCTTCCAATATATTCATAGTACCTATTACATTCGTTGTTATGGTCTCTGTAGGATTCGCATACGACTTCGAAACTATCGCTTGTGCAGCCAAATGAAAGATAAAATCAGGCCTTATTTCTTTCACCACTTCGTAAAGAGCATCATAATCTCTCACATCAATCTGATAATGATGAATTTCCTCTTCCAATCTTAAGGCTTCAAACATAGAAGGAGATGTAGGAATATCACATGAGACGCCATATACTTCAGCCCCTAAAGAATGTAACCAAGTAGTTAACCAAGTACCTTTGAATCCAGTGTGCCCTGTAATTAACACTTTTTTACCTGAGTAACTTTTTTCCAATAAATTCATATTCATATAACTTTTACTAATTTACAAACATATTCCCTTAATGGCTTTGAGGTCAACAGACAAGCCAAAGAACTAAGCACAAAAACAGCAAACATAATTACAGCATTGATACTCAATGCAACATATCCTTTCTCATATATCATAAAATGTCTTGCTAAAAAACATAGAAGAATACATAAGCAAAGAGGAAGTCCATAATTTTTTAAAAGCTCGAATGGCAATTTCCATATTTTTTCTTGCATTACTTTACAGACAAAAAGATAAGCATAAACACCGGACAGAATCATAGCAAATGCTTTCCAAAAGGCAAATGCAACAATACCATATGCATGAACTGTAAATAAAATCCCTATCCAAAAAAAGAACGGACTAAGTACAGTCAAAACATACAGATATTTAACTTTCTCACGACTTATTAAGTATGGATTACTAGGATAAGAAAAAAAGGCTAATATATTAGCATATACAATGATTTCGACTAAAACAACTGAATCATTGTAATCCATGCCAACCCAAGACAAAACAAATGCTTTAGCAAGTATACTGACTATTATAATAGGCAGCGTAACCAAAGGGAAAAGTAAGTTTACAACATGTTTATAGAATGAGTTTAATCCGTCAATATCTCCTAAACCTATAAAATGATTAAATCTTGAAGTAAAAGGTGTATACAAAGCCCCTAAGAAAGTCCGAAACATAGTTAATATAGCTAAGGCAATGGCAAATATGGCAACTTGCTTTGCGCCCAAAAAACGAGAAATCACCAATTGGTCTAATTCATAATAGAACACCCAACCGATAGTAAGTATTAAACTTACAAATGCCACTTGTTTGACTTTATTGAAAATTTGTTTGTTAAATCTAAAGTATAATCTAAATTCTTCCCAAGAATAACCATAGCGACGATGCACATCTACGATTCCATAAGTGACCACAAATCCTCCAATCAACTGAAAAACAAAAAAATACTCTATAAGCATATATCTTCCATTTGCAAAGAAGAATAAGGCCATTAAAATTCGTACAGCATTCCCTACTATAACTACCTTCTGAAATTTGTAATCCTCTAGTCTTATACCATATATAATAGAGAGAATACGTAAACAAGCATATATTGGAAATGAGAAAGCTAATATAAGAATCAGGAAAGTAGCTACACGATGATCCTCATAAGTGTGCAAATCAGCTATAATCCAGTTAGGATGTGTTCCTATAATTATTAACAAAACAGAAACACCACCAAAAAAGAGGAATAAAACAAAAGCCGTAAAAGATACAATAGATATTTCCCCTTTTCTATCCTCTCGTGCATAATATTCTGCTGCATACTTTTGTCCGGCACTTATAAAGCCTATATCAGCATAATTATAAAACATAGTCAAAGAGATACAAATAGCATAAATTCCATATAAGATTTTATTCGAAGATAGAAATGGAACAACAATAAATACCGACAGCAATCCAAGAACTATAGATAGCATCTGCCATCCATAAATAGACAAATAAGCCTTAGTATATGATGTAGCCCTCATTAAAGATTATATCTACAGAAAGAACCTAACTTTTCTTTTTCTGAATATGCAGTAATATTCAAAGCATAATCATGATAATCAAAGTTCGAAACAGGTATCATAAAATTTTCACCATAATTTGCTATTAAATACTCTTTTGTATTTTGGGGCACATAAAACTCCCTCCCTACAAAAAATATCTTTTTCAAACCTGTAAAAGGAGAATCTACCTTTTCTACTTTTACAGGAATAGCTTCTCCCATTATATTATAATCTTTATTACTGTAGAACAACGGATTGTAAGTAGTGGCTACTCCATCTTTCACCGTATAAAAATTAATATCAATGTAAACACCATTATATTCAAATCTATATTCAGAACTTTCCGGAGCATCAGAATCACCATAAGTAATAATAGACAATAATTTCAATCCTGCACTTATCAATAATTCCTTTACATTTTGCCTATCTTCCCAATACATACCAATATCCAAATCATTGTCATGTTTTATAAAATTGTGATCTCTATAAGCCCCCAACAGGGTACCATAATTTAACCAAAAAGGATATTCATATTTACCTAAAGCATCATCAACTACATATAACAATTCCTTGTTACTCCCGTTAAATAATTGATTCTGCTTTTTTTGATAGATTTTCAATAATGTATGGGAATAAATCGGATAAAAAAAATCTCTTAATCCTAACATTCTAACAGACCTTTTTAATAACAAAATTACACTCATAACTATACTATTCTATATTATCGATTACCTGTTATTATAGCTGTAAAACAAGGCAAATATTTTTTCAAACACCAATACACACCTAATGCAAATAATACAATAAAAATAGAGCATAAAAAATATATACTCAAAAACATCCATTCACTTTGTGGATGAAACAACCTAACTGTAACCTTTATAAAAAAAATGAGTGGTAAATAATGAAATACATAAATAAAGAAACTGCTATTTACCAAAAAAGTATTTGAATGTACAATTCCACGCTGTACAATGTAAGATGACAAAACAATAAGAATCACAATTTCGGCTATTATTGAAAAGTTTAAAACAAGTTCCCAGCCATTCCATAAATATATAATTGCACAAGCAATAAAAACTCCCACTGAAAAAAACAATAATGGCTTCAGTTCTTCTACCATATTACGTTTATTAATACTAAAATAAGCACCCAAAGAAAAGAAAAAGAAAGCTAACAGTATTCCAGAAGAAGGAAAAAAATCGAGAGCCCAAAGAATACCTAATAAACAAACAGGAAAAACATGAAACTTTTTCACTACCAGCCATACCACAGGAGAGAAAAGACTTACCACCATCAAATCTCGAATGAACCACAACTGTCCACTCATCGGATTACCACCATGTATATTCCAAAATACACTAAACCAATCATAGAAATTGTAATCCTTGATAAGTTTATTTGTCCCGGATAATAAGTCAGGATAAAATTCTTGAATTACAAAAAAGAAAATAAGAGTCAGGAGATTCCAAAAAACATAAGGAATCAAAAGAGATTTCACCCGTCTTTTTAGTTTATTTTTATATAAACCTAAAGAAAAGTTTTCGACTTTATAAAAGAAAAGAAAACCTGAAAATAGAAAAAATAAAGGAACGGCTCCTACTGCAAGTACTTTTGATAAAAAAGTAGAAACTATAGAAAATACAGGCAACTTTTCATCCCCAACCAACTCATTGAGATAATCGGCATGAATCAATACAATCCCTACAGCTAATGGAAAACGAAGAAAATCAATTGTTTTAGTTTGCAACATAATTTCAAATATTAAGATATACAGGAATCACATAAGATCTAAACAAGCTCTAATCAATTTATCATTATCTTCTTTATTGCGAATAGCCAAACGTATATATTGTTGTCCATCAAAACCTTTTTTATGACTACAATCTTTTATCAGTATATTATATCGTTCTAACAATAAAGCAGTAAAGTCAGTAGAAGTATATTTGTCAATCACCTCACACAGAAAATAATTTGCTTGTGAAGGGATTACACGCAAAAAAGATACATTCAAAAGTTCCTGATAAAAGCGTTCTCTTTCCTGAATAAATTTCAGACAAGCTTGTTTATAAACCGATTCATACTTTCCAAAAATCTGCATATAGAACTCTGCAAAAGAATTAATATTCCAAATAGACAAACCGTGCTTTATTCTCTCCAGCAATGCATTGTTACCAGTAGCCGCAATACCTAAACGGAGTCCGGGGACACCATAAGATTTTGAAATACTCTTTATTACTACCAAATTAGAAAAAGTTTCCAAAATCTCATTACTCAACAAAGAATTACAAAAAGTATCATTCGTAAAATCAACAAAAGACTCATCCAAAATTAGAGTAATACTTCTCTTGCCAGCCCACTCAATCAATGATAAAACATCTACTTTAGATATATAATTACCCGATGGATTATCTGGATTAATCAATAATAGAGTAGACAAAGTTTTATCAGAAAAATATTCTTTTAAATCAGATACAGTGTAAGAAAAATCCGGATTCGTAGGGGAATAAACTATAATTTCCTTCTTATATCGATTGGGATATTCTTCAAACGTAGGATAAACAACTCCAATACGTCCTTCCATGTTGCTCAATAAACTCTTTATTAATTCGGCAGCTCCATTACCTACACAAACATATTCTGTTTTCAAATCAAAGAATTTGCCCATCAATAAGTTATTTACAGACATACCTGATGGATATTCCGTAAGCAGTATATCAAAATTGGCTTTTAACTCTTCCTTCATTTTCACTGGGGGAAAATAAGGGTTAACCAAATAACAAAAATCTAATAAAGCCGGAAATCTCCAATAACCACCATATCGCTTTTGATAAAGAGGTAATTGCTTTTCAGAAGTAGTAAAAAGTACTTCCGCAATATCTAAATCCTGGACATCATCAATCTCATACCATTTTTGCCCATTCAAAGGGAGTGCTTTCAGGTCACAATTTTCTAACAAAGTTATTACGCGAAGCACTTGCTCATAATATTCATTATTGCCTAAAGCTTTTGTATAAGCTTCTAAAAAGGGCACATAATGAGTAGATAGAAACTCCTTACTAAATTTATAGATGTTGACCGTTTTGTAGTAAGAGGCAACATCTTCATACCTAAAATCCTTTTTAGGTATAAAATTTACAATGTTATTGCCTTCATCCAATCGTACCATCGTACCATCCATCCATGTCTCATACTTATCTACTAAAGCTACATTAGGATAAATACTATCCATTAAAAGGTGCAACAAAGAATCATCGAAAATTAAATCTGATTCAAGTAAGAGAGTATCGTCCTGGTTTAATTTATCTTTCACTAAAGAAAGAGAATATATATTATTCGTTTTGTCATAAATAGGGTTTTCAACATATTCAATAGGTAAACCATTAAATGTGTCACCGATATGCTCCTTTAACTGTATCCCCTTATACCCAATAACCAAAATCACTTTATTTAATGATAATGAGGATAACTGTTTCAAAACACGATCAATTAATGGAACTCCGTCAACCATAACCATACATTTTGTATTATTTTTAGTCAAAGCCCCCAAACGTTTACCCATTCCTGCTGCTAATATTACTGCTTGCATCTTGCTTTGTAATTTTTTATTTTAACAATGAAAAAGAATCTATCAAACTTATGCCATTTATACGATGTTCTGTCTGAACTGTTGTGAGATAAGAATATTTATAATCTTCATATTTATCACAGTTAAGAGAAATATTACCATCAACATTCAACTGTTCATCGAGATAATAGTAAACCGTTCCTAAAGATTCCGCAAAAGCAACTATTAAATTATGATAGGTCAAATTCATATTTTTTATTTCAGGCATTGAAAGAAAAATAACTTTCTTTTTATGTAATACAGAAAATGATACCGATGTTGAAAAATGCATAATTACCAAATTTGCATGCTTTACCAATTCATCTGTAATTCCCCAATACACCTCCCGGTGATTAAAATAGTCATAAGTCTTATATTTTATCGCCTTGGGGTGGGCAGCTATTACAACTTTCATACCATAATATAATTCTATATTAAAAAAAAAGTCATTCATTTTTTTGTAATAGCCTTCCGAATCAATAGCCGACAGACCATTTATTTTAGCATCTGGATGAAAAGGCAAATATTGATCTACAAAAACCATATAATCTCCCTTTACCAATGATTCCATATCTCTCTTATCCGAAGATAAAAAGCGCTCATAATCGATTGAGTTCAGTTGGATAAAATGCGTTGCTTCATTAAACTTATATTCATTTAGCGGTGCTTTATAACCAGTATAATAAATTATATCAGAGGGTCTTATTATTGTGCTTTTCTTTTTTATAAAATTGCACACTAAATTCAAAAAAGCATAATACATTTTTTTAAAATTATGGCTTTTCAATATTTGAATCACTTTTCTCTTTGAAGAAGAACAAGTTGTCGGAAGAAATCCGGTTACACAATATCCTAATTTACATTGATACTTCGATAATAAATAGAAACACTTAAAAGTCTTATGAAAGTAAGACATAAACGGAATGAATAAAGTCGTACTCTTGTCTTGGGCTCTGATATAATCGACCAACTCATTATAGCTATGAATGATATTAATATTGATCTGCTCCCCACCTATATCTACCCCAGTCTCTCTCGTTGTTATTAACGATACATCCCAATAATCTATAGTAATACCTGATTTAATTAAATAATCAACAGAGAAAAAAAGGGAGATATTTTGTGAATATGGAGCATACCTAAGTATAACGATTTTATCTATCATTTTTACTACAATGATTTTTCAATTATTTCATTGAGATCTACACCCTTGAGATTCAAAAGTATTTCAGTAGCTTCACGAAATGCTCCTTGCCCACCTTTCTTTTTGCAGACTATATCACATGCTTTAATCAAACGTTCGTCTGCATCTGCCACTGCGAAACTTAAACCACACTCGCGCAAAAGATTTAGATCATTTATTTCGTCTCCAATAAAAGCTATTTGTTCTAATGATATATCATTTTTTGCAACAAAGGTTTTTATGTTATCTAATTTCTTACTAGTTCCAAAGATATACTCGTCAATCTTCAACTTCTCTACACGCCTTGTCACTATTGGAGAGTCTTCAGTTGTTATTATACCCGTTTTTATACCTGCTTGTCTAAGTAAGAAATAGCCTGTCCCATCCCTAAGACTGAAAGTTTTCAACAATTCTCCATTAGGGGAATAAAATACAGTTCCATCTGTAAGAGTTCCGTCGACATCTGCAAAAAAATATTCAATCTTAGCAGCCTTTCCCCTAAGGTTACTATTGAACGTCTCCATCATAGAGTGTCTTGTCTGCTTCAATATTCTTACTAGCTTTCTTACCCAATAAGTCCCAAAAATGAACAGGAGATATACCACCACCAGGGCATTTAACCATAATATCTTCCTCAGTAATCACCTTTCCACACGAAATAGCACGCTTACTAGTAACAGAAACCCCATATTTTATTCTGGCAGACTGTTCAGTTTCATTATTCTCTCGAACAGACGAACCTAAACTTTCTTGTACGGCTCTTGAATATTTAACAATCAACTCCATACCACGGCTCTCAACTGAAGCAGCATGGTCAGGACCTATCATTGTACGATCTAATGTAAAATGTTTCTCTATAACGCATGCTCCCAGTGCAATAGACGCTGCCGGTATAGCAACTCCTGTATCATGTGAAGAATAACCAACCAATGTATCAAGCTCTTCCTTGAATGTCTTGATTACATTTAAGTTTACTTGATTATTCGGTACCGGATACATGGTCACAGTATGAAATACCATTATCTTATCATTATATTGTTTGATAAACTCAACCGATGCCTTGATCTCTTCCATCGTATGCATTCCTGTAGAAAGGAATATGGGTTTACCATATTCGGCAACTTGTTTCAAAAGAGGGTAATCCGTTATGAATGGTGATGCTATCTTATGGATGGGAACATTCAGTCTCTTTTCTATGAACTCAAATCCGGTTGCATCAAATCCACTAACTAAAAATTCTACACCAAGGTCATGAGTATATTTTTGAAGTTCTAAATACTGTTCATCGGAAAACTCTAGAGCATGTTTATGCTCTCCATAAGTTTTGCCAAATGCATAGGGCTTATTATAAGGAACATTAAGTGCATCCTTCGTGTACATCTCGTTTATAGTCCTCTTTTGCATTTTTACTGCATCAATCCCTATCCTGGCTGCTTCTTTTATCATTGCCTTGCAGATATTGAAATCACCATTATGATTAATTCCAATTTCCGCTATAATATAGGGTACCTCACCCTCACCAATCCACCGATTAGTACCAACTTGAATACGATTCATACTAGTTATTTTAATTATATTTTCTATCTATTATTTATTGCTTCAACAAACCATGAAGTTATTATACGAGGCCGGGTAATTGCAGTACCCGAAATTACCGCGTAAGCACCCAACTGCATAGCTTTTTCAGCTTCAGCAGGTGTATTATATCTTCCTTCTGCAAATACGGGTACATCAATATTTGCTACGATTTCAGAAAGTAACGTATAGTTGGGGCCATCATGAAACTGTTTAGTTTCTGGTGTATATCCATTTAACGTAGTTGATACAGCATCTGCCCCTGATTTCACACAGGCCATTGCTTCTTTATTAGTTGCGATATCTGCCAATACTAAACAGCCATAGCGTTTCTTTACTTCTTTAATAAAGTCAGGTCCAGAAAAGCCATTTCTTATTCGAAATGTTCCATCAATGGCAATAATGTCACTACCTGCAGCTATTAATTGCTCTACTTCTTTAAAAGAACTGGTTATCCTAACTGTGCCATCTTCAAACTGAGATTTTTGAAGAGCAATAACAGGGAGATTCACTGTTCTCTTAATAGCTTTAAGTTTTTCAATACCTTCAGTTCGTATCCCCTTTGCTCCGCCCATCTCAGCAGCTCTAGCAAATAAAGCCATATATTCCGGATTAGTATTAAAGGGGTCATCGCCCTCAGATTGGCACGAAACGATAATGCAGTTTTTTAAACGTTCAATAATACTATTCATCCGTTTTTAGTATTTAAGAGTACATATTCAGCATAAGCCATATCTTCTTTTGTATCGATATCAACCTCTCCAAAAATATGATCTACCACCATAGGATACATTTTTTTCCCAATTATATTACCTTCAAGTATTTGTTCTTTGGAAGTGATGTACAACAATCCATTCTCATAATAAAGAGGATCCATATCTTGACTTCGCATACCAAATTCATAGTTCCAAGGGACAAACTGATCATCAATAATTTTACCAAGTTTTCTGAATGATTTGCTCATTGTCATAAGGCTATCATATCCCCCTTTCTCTAATATACGAATGGAATCTGAAAGCAGTCCTTGAGGCCTTAATGGATTGGTAGCCTGAAGTAAAACCATAAAATCAAAGTTTTCACCCTTTGCAAGAAGTGTCTTTGCAACATACTTTAATACAGCCACAGTTGTAACGAAATCACCAGATAGTTCATCAGGACGTTTCAACACTTTAGCACCATACTTTATACTTACCTCCATAATTTCTTGAGAGTCTGTGGAAACATACGTTTCTGAAATATAGGGATTAGATAAAGAATATTTTATCGAATAGCCAATTAAAGGAAGACCAGACAAAGGAAAAATATTCTTATTAGGAAACCTTTTAGATCCCCCTCTTGCAGGAATTACAGTTATGTATTTCATGTTCTATTCGTCAATATATTCCCACGGATAAGGATTATCTAATACATTCTGAAATTCCGTAATAGCTTCCTGTTGTTCAATAGTGAGTGATGCGGAATCCCAGGAAGCAATGATGAAACGACCTTCCTCAGCCAAAGGCTCATCGAACACTTCGCCATAGCAGGCAGTGAGCAGACGAAGTTTCAAAAGTGAAGCGGGAAGAGCATCAAGTATATCCCAACAACGTTCCAGGACTTCCTGAACATGTTTCTGTTTTTCACCGTGGTCTATAAACGAAGCACTATACCCCATCAGGAGAGCAAGACAGACATTCGCTTGTTCTTCAACAGTGGAACCTTTAGCACCGGAATTATACAAAGCTGTGGTCAAGCGGTAAACTTCACCGTTACGACGGGATAGGTCATCGCTATAGACGGGACTACCGTCCATGCCCA
>OGIE01000090.1_pt1 | contig 116451 bp, 122 predicted proteins | sample 1571581 | NCBI WGS metagenome assembly OGIE01 (sample SAMEA2582021, study PRJEB24529) | metagenome | biome: Human gut stool | place: China | collected 2011
TCGAGGTCTATCATAAGGAGACCGAGCCGCTGAAGGACTTCTATGCCCAGCGGGGTCTTCTGAAGCCTGTGGAGAATCAGCCCTCTGTGGAAGAGACCTCCCGGGCCATCCTCCACGCACTGGGGAGATGAGCGTATGATTACACTCAAATCCCCCCATGAGATCGAATTGATGCGCCGGGCCGGAAAAATTACCGCGGCTGCCCGTGCTTATGCAGGGGAATTGGTAAAGCCCGGCGTCACAACCCATGAGATCGACCGTGCAGTGGAGCATTTCATTCGCAAGCAAGGCGCAGTCCCCTCCTTCCTGCATTACAACGGCTATCCGGCCAGCGCCTGCATCAGCGTCAATGACGAGATCATCCACGGAATTCCCGGACCCCGGGTCCTCCAGGAGGGCGATATCGTCAGTGTGGATGTGGGAGCGTACATTGGAGGGTTTCACGGCGACTGTGCGGCCACCTTCCCCTGCGGCAGGATCTCCCCGGAGGCGCAGGATCTGATCGACGTGACCAGACAGAGCTTTTTTGAGGGGATCAAGTTCGCCAAGGAGGGCTACCGGCTGTTCGATATCTCGGCAGCCATCCAGCAGTACGTGGAGAGTCACGGCTACTCCATCGTCCGGGAATACGTCGGCCACGGTGTCGGCGCCCAGATGCACGAGTCGCCGGAGATCCCCAATTACGGCCATCCCGGCCGGGGGCCCAGGCTCCTCCGCGGCATGACGCTTGCAATCGAACCCATGGTGAACGCCGGTTCGGCGGCCATCCAGCAGATGAGCGACGGCTGGACCGTCAAGACGCTGGACGGCAAATGGGCGGCCCACTATGAAAATTCCATTCTGATCACGGACGGCGAGCCTGAGATCCTGACGGCCCCCGCCATCTGAGAGGAAACGCATGGAAATTGCAGCATCCAACATCGTAAGATCCGTTGCCGGCCGGGACCAGGGAAAGCTCTTCATCGTTCTCGCGGTGGAGGGGGAGTACCTGCTGCTGGCGGACGGGAAATCCAGGAAGGTGGAGTCGCCCAAACGCAAAAAGCGCAGACACGTGCTGTTTGTAGCGGCGGACGAGAACCGGCTTTCTGAAAAGATCAGAGGCGAAGCCAGGATCACCAACAGCGAGCTTCGCAAAACCCTTGCGGCTTACCGCGAGGAGGTTTATCCGGACCAGGAGGGATAACGTTTGGCAAAATCCGACATGATTGAAGTGGAGGGTGTCGTGGTGGAAGCCCTGCCCAACACAACGTTCCAGGTAGACATTGGAAATGGACACAAGATTTTGGCACATATTTCCGGAAAACTCAGAATGAATTTCATCAGGATTCTGCCCGGCGACAAGGTGACGGTGGAGATGTCCCCGTATGACCTGACCCGCGGCCGGATCACCTGGCGCAGTAAGTAAGCGCCACTTGAGCTGAAAAGACACAAACCGCTGAAAGGAATGGTTAAAAACTATGAAAGTAAGACCGTCCGTGAAGCCCATGTGCGAGAAGTGCAAGGTCATTCGCCGCAAAGGCCGTGTCATGGTCATTTGCGAGAACCCCAAGCATAAGCAGAGACAGGGCTAACATTTAATTGGAGGTGCTTTGAGAGTATGGCACGTATTGCCGGTATTGACCTGCCGAAGGATAAGCGTATCGAGATCGGCCTCACTTATATCTACGGCATTGGCAGAAAGAGCGCCAAGGACATCCTGGCGCAGACAGGCGTCAACCCCGACACCCGCGTGAAGGATCTGTCCGACGCCGACGAGCAGAAGCTGCGCGACGCCATCGACAGCTATACCGTTGAGGGCGACCTGCGCCGCCAGACCGCTCTGGACATCAAGCGGCTGACCGAGATCGGCTGCTATCGCGGCATTCGCCACCGCAAGGGTCTGCCCGTGCGCGGCCAGCGCAGCAAGACCAATGCGCGGACCCGCAAAGGTCCCAAGAAGACCATTGCCAACAAGAAGAAGTAAGGAGGGAGAACCAAGATGGCAACTGCAAAGGCATCCGCCGGCAAGAAGGTCATTCGCCGCCGGCGTGAACGGAAGAACATTGAGCGGGGCCAGGTCCATATCCGCTCTTCGTTCAACAACACCATGGTAACTGTTACCGATACACAGGGCAACGCGATCTCCTGGGCTTCCTCCGGCGGCCTCGGTTTCCGCGGCAGCAAGAAGTCCACCCCCTTCGCGGCACAGACCGCGGCTGAGACGGCCGCCCGCGCCGCTATGGAGCATGGCCTGAAGACCGTCGAGGTCTTCGTCAAGGGCCCCGGCCAGGGCCGTGAGGCCGCGATCCGGGCGCTGCAGGCCGTGGGCCTGGAAGTGACCATGATCAAGGACGTCACGCCCATCCCCCACAATGGCTGCCGCCCCCCCAAGCGCCGCCGTGTCTGATTTGAAGAGGAGGTAACAAGCAAATGGCTAAGAATATGCAGCCGATCGCGAAGCGCTGCAAGGCTCTGGGCATTTCTCCTGCCGTGATGGGCTATGCGAAGAAGGAGACCAATCGCAACCCCGGCGGCCAGATGAGAAAGAAGAAGAGCGAATATGGCATCCAGCTGAATGAGAAGCAGAAGGTCAAGTTCATCTATGGCATTCTGGAGAAGCAGTTCCACGCCTATTACGAGGCGGCCGCCAAGACCCCCGGCAAGACCGGCGACAACCTGCTGATCGCTGTGGAGCGCCGTCTGGACAACGTGGTATACCGCATGGGCTTCGCCATGACCCGCCGTCAGGCCCGTCAGCTGGTGAGCCACGCCCACTTCACCGTCAACGGCCGGAAGGTCGACATTCCCTCCTATCAGGTCAAGGCCGGCGATGTGATCGAGGTTGCCGAGTCCAGCCGCTCCTCTGAGATCTTCAAGCGCCTGCTGGGCCAGGATGCCCCCGTGTTCCTGATCCCCGCCTGGATGGAGCGTGAGAAGAACGCCCTGAAGGGCACCGTGACCCGTCTGCCCGCCCGGGAGGACATCGACGTTCCCGTCGAGGAGCACCTCATCGTTGAGTTGTACTCCAAGTAAGCGGAGGATACCCTCAATAATGATAGGAACTGCCGGCGGCGCGCAGTCATGCGTGCTCGCAACAAGAAGATGAAGGAGGGTACTACTGCATGATCGAAATTGAAAAGCCCCAGATTGAGTGCATCGAGACGCCGGGGGACGCCACATACGGCAAGTATGTGGTGGAACCGCTGGAGCGCGGCTACGGCACCACTTTGGGCAATGCGCTTCGCCGCATTATGCTTTCCTCTCTGCCCGGCACGGCCCCGACCACCATCAAGATCGCCGGCGTGCAGCATGAGTTCTCCACCATCCCAGGTGTCAAGGAAGACGTGACGGAGATCGTCCTGAATGTGAAGGGCCTGCTCACCAAGCTCCACTGCGAGACGGTGAAGACGGTCTACATCGAGGCGGTGGGCCCCTGCGAGGTCAAGGCCGGCGATATCAAGGCCGACGGCGAGGTGGAGGTCCTGAATCCCGACATGCACATTGCCACGCTGGACAACGGCGCGACGCTGAACATGGAGATCACCCTGTCCCACGGACGCGGCTATGTGCCTGCGGACCGCAACAAGCCGCAGCAGAACGTGATCGGCGTCATCGCCGTGGACTCCATCTACACCCCCGTGTATAAGGTCAACTACACCGTGGAGCCCACCCGCGTGGGTGCCTCCAGCGACTTCGACAAGCTGACGCTGGAGGTCTGGACCGACGGGACCATCTCTGCCCGGGACGCCGTGTCCTTGGGTGCGAAGATCCTGTGCGACCACTTTACGCTGTTCACCGACCTCTCTGAGAACGTGGGCAGCAAGCCCACTGTGGTGGAGAAGGCGGAGGCCCAGCGGGACAAGGTGCTGGAGCTGACCATCGAAGAGCTGGATCTCTCCGTCCGCAGCTTCAACTGCCTCAAGCGTGCCAACATCAACACCGTGGAGGATTTGATTTCCAAGACGGAGGACGAGATGATGAAGGTCCGCAACCTGGGCCGCAAGTCCCTGGAAGAGGTCATCAACAAGCTGGCGATGATGGGACTCCATCTGGCTGACGAAGATAACAACAACTGATTCCAATGCCGGCGGACGTTCCCCGGCTGACCAAAATCCTGATAAGGAGGAAACCAAAATGCCCGGAACTCGGAAACTTGGCAAGCCCACTGACCAGCGCATGGCGATGCTGCGTCAGCAGGTGACGGATTTCCTGGACAACGGCAAGATGGAGACCACTCTTGCCCGCGCCAAGGAGATCAAGCCTCTGGCTGAGAAGATGATTACCCTCGGCAAGAAGAGCGACCTGGCCGCTTATCGACAGGCTATGAGCTTCATCACCCGCGAGGATGTCTGCAAGAAGCTGTTCAAGGAGATCGCTCCCAGCTATGCAGAGCGCAACGGCGGCTACACCCGCGTGATCCGCACCGGCGTGCGCCGCGGAGATGCCGCGGAGACCGCTATCATCGAGCTGGTGAAGTAAGAACCCGCAATCAAAAAAGCCCTTTGTCATGGGAACCTAGGACCTGTGACAAAGGGCTTTTGATTGTTCTTGTGGACCTGAAGGAGATGTGATACAATGGAAGCGAAGGGGGAGATCTCTATGCGCATGGTTCACTGTGAGGACTGCGGAAAGCGGTATGACTACGATGTGGATGGCTTCTGCCCCCGGTGCGGGGCCTTCAACCAGCCTGTCTGGGTCCGGAGTGGCGGGACCGCCGCGGCCGCTGAGTCCCCTGCGGCACAGCAGAAGCGGACAGGGAGGCTCCAGCGGGAACTGGGAGAAAATCTCCGTCAGGCAGAGATGGCCATGGGCCGGCTGCTGAAGGAGCAGTCCCACGGTCGACGGCTGCCCGGCGGGGACTTGTGAGCGCCCGGCAGCAGAGCAAAGGAGGGAACATCTGTGAAGAAGATTTCCTGCGCTTCGTGCGGCAAACGGTATGATTGCGATGCAGACGGCTTCTGCCCCCGGTGCGGGGCCTTCAATCAGCCTGCAGGGGACGGAGACGCGCCGCAGCTCGAGAAGAAACCGGAATTTCAGCAGAGGGAGAAGCCCGCAGCACGCGGGCGAAAGAGAGCCCATTCAGCTGCCAAGGAGGGGGGACTGCTTCTGGGACTGGAAGTGGTGTCAGATCTGGCAGTGGACCTGGTGGGAGATGCCATTTCTGACCTGTTCTCCTGACCGTCTATGCAGAGCACCGAACGGAATATGAGATGAAGGAAGCGGGCGGGGCCCGCTTCCTTTTTTCGCGTTATGAAAAAACAGGAGAAAATTTTAACGGGTGTAAATTTTCAGCTGCCGCGCAAACTACCGCTGCATGAATGAGGAGGTGTGGGCGCGATGTGGAGAGGTCGCCTGTTTTTTCTGTGCCTTGCCCTGGCACTGCTGTCCGGCTGCGCGCCGGGCGGCCCTGTGGCGGAGGCTGGGGCAGATGCCCAGCTCCCGGCGGACAAGCTGATCGCCATTACATTTGACGACGGCCCACGCCGGAATACTACCGAGCGGCTACTGGACGGCCTGCAGGAGCGGGGGGCAAGCGCCACCTTTTTCCTGATTGGCAAGCAGATCGAAGGCAATGAGGACCTGGTCCGGCGGATGCAGGCAGAGGGCCATCAGGTGGGCAGCCACACCTGGAACCATGTACGGCTTCAGGGGGTCTCCCGGGAGACGCTGCAGCGGGAGGTAGGCCGTACAGAGGAGACGCTGGAAGCGTTGCTGGGAGGGGGGCCATATTGGCTCCGCCCGCCATACGGGGCCGTGGATGCGGCGGACCGGGAGCTGCTGCAGGTGCCCATGATAAAGTGGTCCATCGATCCCAGGGACTGGGAAAAGCTCAATACAGCCCAGGTGAAGGCGGCGGTCCTGGAAAATGCGGCCCCCAATCAGATCATCCTGCTCCATGATATCTACGATACCTCTGTGGACGCGGCACTGGAGATTGTAGATACGCTTCAAGGGGAAGGCTACCGCTTCGTGACGGTGCAGGAACTGCTGGAAGCCAACGGTATCCAACCGGAGGCCGGTGTGCTGTACTGCTCCGGCGACATATAAAAAAGCGCCCGGTGTGCTGGCACACCGGGCGCTTTCAGCGCGAAATCAGCCCTGCAGGATCAGCAGGACCAGCGTCAGGATCAGGAAGATGGCCCCAACCCATTTGGTGGCGCGGGCCAGCTTGGCGTCCAGAGTCTTGGCCTTGTTGCGGGACAGGAAGGAGTCGGCCACACCGCCGATGGCACCGGAGAGGCCGGCGCTCTTGCCGGACTGGAAGAGCACGATGACAATGACTGCCAGACCGCAGAGAAGCTGCAGGATCGTGATGACGAGCGTTAAAGCGTCCATACAGGATAACCTCCAAAACTTTCAGCCATGCAGCGCATGGATCATGATTTCACAGATGTTAATGATACCATAGTTTTCTCTGTATTTCAAGGGGATTTTGCAAAAAAGCAGACAAATCAAAGCTATGCGGAAGCGTACGGACAGACGACAAAAAAGTTTGAAAATGATGGAACAAATGTTTGCTTTTCCTGCGGCGTTGTGGTATAATACAGCCAGAAATCCAGCGGAGGTGGACACGTATGCGGGAGCTCTCAAAGATGCAGCAGAAAATCTACGAGTACATTGCCGCCTGTATCCGGGAGCAGGGCTACCCCCCCTCGGTGCGGGAGATCGGGGAGGCCGTGGGGCTGAAGTCACCCTCCACAGTCCATTTTCACCTCAAACGGCTTGAGGAGGCAGGCGTCATTGAAAAGGGCGCCGGCAAGGGCCGCGCCATCACGCTGCGGGAATCTCCTAAGCCTGAAAATCAGGTCCCAGTGGTGGGCAATGTGGCGGCCGGCAGCCCCATTCTGGCGGAGGAGTGTATCGAGGACTATTTGACCTTCGATACCGCCGGTCGGCCCGGGGAGTATTTTGCCCTGCGGGTCCGGGGCGAGTCCATGCTGAACGCAGGCATCCTGCCCGGCGACCTGGTGGTGGTTCACAGCCAGCCCACTGCGCAGCACGGTGAGATTGTGGTGGCTCTGATCGATGACGAGGCGACGGTTAAGCGCCTGTCTCTGAAAAGCGGTCAGGTATGGCTGCTGCCGGAGAATGAGACATATTCCCCCATTGACGGCACCTATGCCCAGATATTGGGCAAGGTGGCCGCCGTGGTGCGGCGCTATTGAAAGGCGCGGAAGCGCGCAAAGAAAGGGCGTGATGGAAATTTTCCATCACGCCCTCTGTTTTCCAAATCCGGCGGTCACGTCCCGGAGGAATGGGGCCTCCGCCGGACCAGCTGGGGCGCAGGGCCGTCCTGCAGCTCCTGGCGCAGCTTTTCCAGCGCCCGCTTTTCGATGCGGGATACATAGGACCGGGAAATCCCGAAGGAGGCGGCAATTTCCCTCTGGGTCAGGGGGATGGTGCCGCCCAGCCCGTACCGCAGGCGAATGATCTCCGCCTCCCGGGTGGTCAGACGCTCCCGGATGATCTGGTGGAGCCGGAGCGCGCTGTCCCGGTCGTGGATATCGTCCAGCATGGTGTCATCCACGCCCACCACATCCATCAGCTGGAGGGCATTGCCCTCCTTGTCTGTCTCAATGGAATCCGACAGAGAGACTTCTCCCTGGAGCTTTTTCTGGCTGCGGAAGTACATGAGAATTTCGTTTTCAATGCAGCGGGCGGCGTAGGTGGCCAGGCGGGCGCCCTTCTCCGGGTCGAAGCTGGAGATGCCCTTGATGAGGCCGATGGTGCCGATGGAGATCAGGTCCTCCTGATCGGCGCTCTGGGTATAGTATTTCTTGAACAGGTGAAGCAGAAGGAGGAATTTGCCCGGTCAAAAATGACCCCGCAGGGGTCACCGAACTTCAAATATATGTCTAAATGGAATTCTTCTTTGGTGCTGCCCTTTTTGACTACGATATGATCCAGAATAGTGGTCACCAGCTCAGAACGAATCCCGTTCTGAAAGGAGAGGTCATCTTCCAGGGTGGCCTTGATTTTATTGAGTTGCTCGGTGGATATCAAGCTCTTTTCTTCCTCGGCTTTTAGGATCGCCAGTTGCTGCCCAAGCGCCTGAATCTGCTGATTGAAACCGTCATTGCGTTGTTTGAATTCTACTGTGGAGATGACGCCTTCAATGCTCATGTCCAAGAGACGATCTTTTTTGGCATGGATTGCAGACAATTCAGATTCCATCCGCCTGATATCCTGTTGAAAGTCATGCTCTTGGGGGACAGATTGAATGACCTTTACCACAGCATCCACGATTCCCTGCTTGTTATGGATCATCTGACTGAATATTTCGGCCATGATTTTATTTAGTTCCGATGTGCGCATTTGCGGGGCAGAGCAGGCTGCACGCCCTCGATTGCGATATACTCTGCACTGCCACACTTCTTTTTTGCCTTTGGAACTATTCAAAACCTGTCGGTAAAAGCTGGTGCCATGTTCTTCACATATGATTTTCCCACTGTACGGATAGCGGTTATGAAACTCGGCGGCACTCTGATGGGACATCATCTGGGCACTGCGCTGCTTGTATAGGGCATTAGCCCGATCCCAGAGCTCTTCCGATACGATGGCCGGAATAGATGGGTCCGGATACATCACCCACTCGCTCTCGTCCAGAAAAATCTTCCGTTTGCTGCGGTAGTCCACTGTCTGGCTTTTGTTGGCGCAGTACCAGCCTTTGTATTTCGGGTTTTCCAAAATGTGCCGGATGGTCAGCACATTGAAGGCGTTGCCTTTTCGGCTGGTAAAGCCTTCATCAAAGAGCTGTTGGGAAATGCGTCGGATACCCATCTGTTCATTGGCATAGAGGTGAAAGATACGGCGCACCACCTTAGCCTCTGTCTCGTTGATGGTAAGGACACAGTCCTTTTTGTCATAGCCCCACAGTTTGTCATTGCCCAGCACATGGCCGTTTTTGATGGCTTGCCGAAAGCCAAACTTCAACCTTTCAGATAATTTGCGAATTTCATCTTGAGCCACTCCGGCCATCACGACCAAGCGGAATTCGCTGTCGCTGTCCAGGGTGTTAATGTTGTCATTTTGAAACAAGACACCTACATCATGTTCCAGCAGTTCTTGCGTGTATCGAATGCTGTCCAGAGTGGAACGGGAAAAGCGGGATATTTCCTTGGTGATGATGAAGTCGAACAGACCTGCTTTGGCGTCGGCAATCATCCGAAGGAAATTATCCCGCTTTTTTGTGCTTGCTCCACTGATCCCCTCATCTACATAGCCTTCCACATAGGTCCAATTTGGCCTTGACCGGATGAACTCCGTAAAGTATTGCACTTGGTTCTCCAGGCTATTGAGTTGTTCTTCCTTATCAGTGGAAACCCTAGCGTAAAATGTTACCCGTAATGGAATGTCAAAGATTGACTTTCCGTTTCGCAGCTCATTGCGTATCCTAAGAATATTCACCTGCACTCGCCTCCTTTGTCAAGCACACAGGATACCGCAATAGCTCCGGAATATCTATTACAGAATGTACCAAATTTATCGCCTCAGAGCAGGCGGATTGCGACAAGAGCCCCTCCTCTTGAAGCCGCTTCAGCAAAAAGATAAAAAGGTCTTTCTGTATACTCTCCAAATAGTATCACCTCCTTCCAATGCTTATGAGTATGGAGAGAAAAAAAGACCGGACAATCGCTGGCACCCAAGCAATCTTTGGAGCCAATTGCCTTTTACCGATTGGGAGACCGAAATATCTAGGGCGATTTGGCATTTGGGTCTAGTTTAGCACTGATTATGCCGCACCCTCCTGGAAGTATCCATCCGGCTTAACACCGCGGATAAACGTCTCCACCTGATGGAGGTCCTGGGTGATTGGCATCTCCGGCAGGGCCGCCAGGACATCCTTCCAATAGCGTTGATCCCTGGCGGCCCGTTCATCCAGGATGGCTACCACGCAGGTGTCGGTCTCCGTGCGGATGGCCCGGCCAAAGCCCTGCTTCAGCTTGATCTGCATCTCGGGTACCACCACAGCCCGCAAGAAGGCATGGAGGGTGGGGTATTGCTCCCGCTCTTTCTCCTTCAGCGCGTCCGGAATCGGGAAAGGCAGCCTGGGGATCACCAGCAGGGATACACAATCTCCCGGGAAGTCGAAGCCCTCCCAGGCAGCTCCGGTCGCCAGCAGAACACCCCCAGATGTATTCTTGAATTGCTTTGTGGTATGTACCGCATTTCGGCCCAGGGTGAACAGTGGATAAGCTAGGTCCTGATCCCGCAATCGCTCCTTCACGGCGGCCATGGCGGAATAGGAGGTAAACAGCACCAGGGCATGGCCGTGGGCCGCATCCAGCAGGGCGGTAATTTCTTCTGTCAGTTTGTCGTAGTATTGTTCGGCTTCCTGGCGGGCGGGCAGGCTGGGAACATACAGCAGGCAGTTTTTGCTGTATGCGAAGGGGGAGGGGCTGACAGACTCCTGCACGCGGCTGTCTGTCAGCAGACCCGTCGCCTCCTTAAATCGGTGAAAATCCTCGCCCACTGCCAAAGTACCGGAAGCCAGGACCATGGGCTTTTGCTGCCGCCAGAGGGTCTGCCGAAGCTGGTCAGTCAGATCCGGCACGGTGGCGCACAGCATCGTGCCCCCATGCGCGTCCTCTGCTGTGTAAAAAATCATGTCCTTCTGCTCCTGCAGGAACAGAGACACCTTATCCTGCAGCTGATCCAGCTGCAGCTGTGTCCCGTGAGTCAGCATGGTTCCGATCTGCTTTTGGATCAGTGTCAGAGTTCGATGTGGCCGTGCCAAGAAGGGGACGAAATGAGAAAATGGCCTAGCCCCATCCCAGGGGCGGGCCAGTTCCCGAAGCGCAGGTCCTACCGCCTCCTCCAAGGTCTCCGAAGCAAGGATATACCGTTCTCCCCGCAACGCCCGGATCAGGGTTCGCAGCTCTGCTGCCGTCAGTGTGGTGCCAAACATCTGTCGGGCTGCCTCCGGCAACTTGTGAGCCTCGTCCAAAATCAAGGTGCTCCACTCCGGGATCAGAGGCCGGCGTCCCAGGCTCCGGTGGATCGCGTCTGCCAGCAGCAGATTGTGGTTGCAGATCTGCACCTGGTACCAATCCGAGGCACATACCTCCATGAAGCATTGATACCGGCAGCTCTCCCGTCTGCAGTCGCAGACCTTGGGCACGCAGACACGGGTTCGGTCATATCCGCTGAGGTGCTCGGCCATGTCCAGATCCAGGTGATCCCGGAGGGACAACAGGGCCTCTCTGGCCCGCGGGCTTTTTTTGGTCAGATCCACCGCCTGCAGGCGCCGCTTCAGACGCTCGTCGCACACATAGTGGTTTTTCCCCTTTCGAAGCACTGCCCGGATGGGGTACTTGGTCATCTGGTCCTCTATCAGCACAGAGGAGAGAAAGGGCAGGTATTCATCCAGCACCGCGTTTTGCAGGGCGATGCTGGAGGTGGAAATGAGGATTGGCCGGTTCGCCAGGCCTCTGGCAGCGCGGCTGCGGAGAAACACGATGCCGGCCACCAGGTAAGCGTAGGTCTTTCCGATCCCCGTTCCGGCGTCGCACAGGGCGATGCTGTCATCCAGCATGGCGTCAAGCATCTTGTGGCTCAGAGCAACTTGGGCAGGACGCTCCGCCATGCCGTGGGCGGGGAGAAGTTCTTTGAAAATGTGATCGATCTCTTGATGGGCATTTTGCCTGTTATTCTCTATCATCCGTATAGTCCCCTTCTTGTTTCATTTGTCCTCACCGCATTTGCAGCTCGCCCCCCGGTGAGGGATTGGGAACAGTACGGATAAGGTTTGGCGGACCTTCACGGGCACATTCCGGGGGTCTCTACTGCTTTCAACCCAGGGAATGACGGGCAGCCTTGCCAGGGCTACCCCGCACAGGCCGGATCGCTCTCCGGAGAGAGGGTTTCTCCCCGGGTCATGGCGGGCACTGGGCGTCTGTCCGTGTGGTGATCCGTACTGCTGGTATGAACTTGTCAAAGAGCAGCGGAGCCGATTCCGGCTCCTTCAGGAAGCGAAATGGGTGAGGATTTGATTCATGTCCTCGAGATCCTCACCCTGGAGGTTCAAAGCCAGACGGCGCAGCAGGGCTGTTTGCCTCGGCGTCAGCCGCCGGCGGCCCTGGTAGTACCAGTCCGCTATCCTGACACCGCCGCCATACCGACCGCAGACCGTCTCGATGGGGTAGTGGAGTGTGAGCATTTCAATGTCGCGGCGAATGGTCCGCTCGCTCACCCCTAGCTCTGCTGCCAGGTTTGGGATGGTCTCCCTTCGCCGCTGGCAGAGCAGGTCCAATATCTGTTGTCGCCGCTCCGCCGCGCCCACGGCCTCACCCCGCTTTCGCTTCCATGCCCTGACTCTACAGGCTAATGCGGACAGTTCTTGTCCGGGTTAAAAAACTTTTTTGGAAAATTTCCATTCTCCAGAAAGCAAAAAACCGCCCATCCGGCCCTTGTGGGAGCCAGATGGACGAAAAAAGCCGCCTGACCCGCTGACGTGCGCCGTCGATCCTCCCCGCTCTGATGGGGAAGGCAGATCAAGCGGCACATGGGAAGTCAGCGCATCAAGCGGCTCCGGGGCACGGTCTTGCGTGATTCTATTTTAGGCGGCTGTCACACCAGACGAAATGACACAGGAGGAAAACCCACGTTCTCCCCACAGTTCGGACACTTGATGAAGGCGTAGCCATGGGTTCCGCGGGAGATCACCTCGATTTTGTGGTCGCAGTAGGGGCATAGACGAGCCAGTGTCATACTGCTGCTTCGGGAGCACTCCGCACGGAGCTTTTCCTGCTCCGCCTTTACCTGAGCGTACTTGGCCGGATTTTCCTCCCGGATATTATATCGTGGCATATTCCATCGTCCTCCTTACTGAATCATTCATCCTTCATCACATACGACACGAACAAGCGCATAAGGGTCTTTCAGGTCATCTCTGTCCAGCAGGTGAAGCTGCTTCATCCGGATGGCCAGGGCGGCTTTTGATACGCCCATTGCTTCTGCCACGGCAGCAAACTTCTCATAATCCTTGGGCGCAAAGATTTTATTCAAAAGCCGGAGCTTATCTCCGAGACCTGTTGCGTGCATCTGATCGATCAGCAACTCCTTGGGCATCAGGATCGCGGCGGTCAATGTGTTGACACGCCACTCCTCCCAATTGATTGGCCTGATCCGGTGTCCATACATGGATGATGTACAGCAGCAGACTTTCCGGCACTGGGCTGGCGGCATATACTCAGCTGGAAACAGCATTCGGAAGATCTGGTGGCACGTCTCATGCATCAGGGTGAAGCTCCGGCGGCCGGGATTGGTACCTTCCTCGGCGAGAGATGCGTCGATCAAGATGGTATGTCCATCCAGAAAATAGTAACTAGGGGCATTGTTCTCATAGACTCGAACGCCCACCTTCTCGAAGGCGGTCATTCCCAAGATGGAACCGTTCCGGGACAGGGAGCGGTACTCCACCTTCAGGCCCAAGAGCTTTTGTGCGAGTATTTCCGGGCAGATTCTCCCGCCCGTGCTGCTGGCCTGGGGTTCAGCCCCACAATAGGCGGTCACAACTCTCGAGGCGATCTGTTCGATTTTCCCTCTGGATAGATAGGGCATTTTACTGTACCCTCCCCATGTGTATCCTCTACGGTTTTGAGAGCTAACATCGCCAGTATATCAAACAAACGTTCGATTATCAAGGAGGTAAAAAGGAGGTGTCCCCAATCGGGGACACCTCCTGAAAATTTACTGCAGCCACCTTGCCATCTCCCGCATCTCCTCCAGCACATTCTCCGGGGACACAATGCGGATCTCCCCGGCAAATGTAAACACCCAGCCGAAAAAGGGTGGACTGGGTGCCACCTCCACCGTGGCAAGGAAGTGGTCATCGTCCACCACCTTCGTTTGGACTGTTTCCCCAAATCGATCTATGACGCTGCGCATCAGGCGGTTTCGGCAGAGGAGGGCCACCGTCTGCAGATTGTCCGGGTACATCCCAAAGACCTTTTGGACATACTCGATGAGGTCAAATCCCGGCGTCTGTCTGCCGGGCAGGTCAAGGAGTTCTATACCCGTTATCCGGTCTACCCGGAATTGAGCGATTTTATTGTGCTTTTCCGACCATCCCACCACATAGTAAAAATCTCGGTTCCAGATCAGAGCGTAGGGGCTGAATTGGTATCGGTATCCCTCGTGCTTCAAGACCTTTTCCTTCGTTGGGAGGTACTCATAATACTGAAAGGAGATCTGTTTCCTGTCCTGGATCGCCGTCTGGAGTGAATCCACGATGTAATAGATGGCCTCGTTCTCAGGCTTGGGCGTCCCCTCCATATAGATGGGACGGTTTAGCTGGGCGGCCTGCGCACTGCTGGCAAGCTGGCCGAGCTTTTGAATGAGTACCCTGCTCTTTTTCGGCGTGATAAAATGGGAAGACTCCACCGCATTTGCCAGGAGCTTCAACTCTGGTAACTCAAACAGCCGGGACCCGATAAAATACCGATTTTGAGTGCTTTTGATGCAGACGATATCAATCCCAAGTTCCATGAATAGGGCAATATCATTGTAAACACTTTTTCTGCCAGCACGGATTCCCTTGGCCCTCCAAAGTTTAAGGATATCATGCGTTGAGGCTGGATGCTCTTCATCTGCCTCACAATATAAGTAGTATAAAAGAGTGATTGCCCTAATCTGTGCTTCATTTTTTTTATTAATGGATGTTACCCCCTTCCCAATTGCCCAAATTTTAAGCTATATGTCCCAACTCCAAATAGCATCTTAACTTATGCGATTAGGTTGGCAAGGCATTATAGTACTCCTCGTATAATAAGAATTATTTATTTTAGAAGGTAGTGCCAAGGATTGGACCTGTTGACAAAGTTCCTTATTGTACCTTGAGGAGGCATAGATTCTCCTCAGCTATTTCTGGTCGACTGCAACTACTAGACCGTATATGGATCTTTAATAACTTTCCAAGCAGTATGATCCGTATGAAGCAGATGGTGGGACTTCTTTCCCAGCGGCCGCTCCAGGAACTCCTGGTAGAGGGTCTGGATCTCCGGATTCTCATGGGAGAAGCGAATAGGGGCCTTCTGGTCCAGCTTCCACAGGGCATCGCCCCGCTTCCCGGCCAGCTCCTCCCCGTCGTGAATAGGCTGGCCGCCGCCTCCGGCGCAGCCGCCGGGGCAGGCCATCACCTCCACGAAGTCGTAGCGGCTCTGCCCGCTCTCCAGGGACTTCATCAGCTTCCGGGTATTCCCCAGCCCGGAGACCACCGCCACCCGGATCTCCCCGGCGCCTGGAATGGAAAAGACAGCCTCTTTCCAAGGCTTGTTTCCCCGGACCGCCGTGAACGCGTCCGGGTCCGGGTTCTCCCCGGTGACGAGATAGTAGGCCGAGCGGAGTGCCGCGTCCATGACGCCGCCAGTGGCGCCGAACACCACCGCCGCCCCGGTGCCGGTCCCCAGGGGGCTGTCAAAGGACTCCTCCGGCAGGTCTCCCGGCTGAATGTTGTCGCTGCGGAACAGCCGGTCCATCTCCCGGGTGGTCAGCACCGCGTCCACGTCCGGATCGCCGCAGGCGTCGCGCATGGTGGGCAGGGCGCACTCGCTCTTCTTCGCCATGCAGGGCATGATGGACACCACGAACATCCGGTGGGGATCGACGCCGATCTTCTCCGCAAAGTACGTCTTTGCCACCGCGCCGAACATCTGCTGGGGCGATTTCGCCGTGGACAGGCAGTCCACATAGTGGGGGAACTGGGACTTGAGGAAGCGCACCCAGCCGGGGCAGCAGGAGGTGAACATGGGCCAGTGGTAGCGGTCCCGGTGGGTGAACCGCTCCAGGAATTCGCTGCCCTCCTCCATGATGGTCAGGTCCGCGGAGAAGTTGGTGTCAAAGACATAGTCGAAGCCCAGCCGCCGCAGGGCCGCCACCATCTTCCCCGTGGCTGCCTTCTTCCCGGTCAGGCCGAAGGACTCCGCCCAGGCCACCCGCACCGCCGGCGCGATCTGCACCACCGTGGTGATTTCCGGGTCCGCTAGGGCATCCAGCACCTTCACCGTGTCGTCCCGGGCCGTGAGAGCGCCGGTGGGACAGTGGGTGACGCACTGGCCGCAGAAGGTGCAGTCCGAGGTCTTCAGGGTGCGGTTTCCGGAGACGTCCACCGTGGTCCGGGAGCCGGTGCCCGCCAGGTCCCATATCCCCATGGTCTGGACTTTCTCACAGATCTGCACGCAGCGCATACACTTGATGCACTTGCTGGCCTGCCGGACCAGCGGCGTGGAGGTGTCTGTATAGCCCTTGGCCACATGGACGTGGTAGGGCATCTCGTGGATATTCAGGTCGTTGGCCAGCTTCTGCAGCGGGCAGTTGCCGCTGCGGATACAGGTGGAGCAATAGCTGGCGTGCTGGCTCAGCAGCAGCTCCATATTGACCCTCCGGGCCTTCCGGACCTTGGGGGTGTTGGTGTGGACCACCAGCCCCTCCTCCACCGGGGTGTCGCAGGCGGCGGCCAGCCGGTCGCTGCCCTCCACCTCCACCACGCACATCCGGCAGGCGGCGATCTCGTTGATGCCTTTCAGATAGCAGAGGGTAGGAATTTTGATCCCGGCCTTCTCCGCCGCCTCCAGGATCGTGGTCCCTGCCGGGACCTGGACCGTCTGCCCATTGATCGTCAGTGTCACCATTTCTCCTCACGCCCTCCTTTGAACACGCCATAGCCGAAGTGATCGCACCGCAGGCAGCGGGCGGATTCCCGCTGGGCTTCCTCCAGGGTCATGCCGCACTCGATGCACTGGAAGTCCCCCCTCCGCTCTCCGGCTTCCCGCTCCGTGGTGCTCACTCGCCCCCGGGGCGTAAAGTCCGACAGGTGCGGCACGGGGATCTCCACCTCCGCCTCGATGGTGTGGCAGTAGCCCAGATACTCGTCGATGTTGGCGGCAGCCACCTTGCCCGCCGCGATGGCCCGGATGACGGTGGCGGGGCCGGTGACGCAGTCACCGCCCGCGAACACGCCCTCCATGTCCGGCAGATGGGTGCCGCTGTCCGCCAGGATCGTCCCGCCTCGCTGGATCTTGATGCCGGACTGCTCGAAGCCGTGGGTCTCGATGCCCTGGCCGATGGCCACGATGATGATGTCCGCCGGGACCCGAAGCTCCGGCTGGTCCGCGCCGTTGGGGCTGGGGCGGCCGTGTTTGTCCGCCTGTCCGATGATCTGCGGCTGGGTCCAGAGGGCGGTCACGCGGCCGTCCGGGCCGCTCTCCATCCGCACCGGGGCCTGGAGTGTCAGCAGCTCCGCCCCCTCCGCAACAGCGCCTTCCACTTCCTCCGGCAGGGCAGTCATGTCCTCCTGCCGGCGGCGGTAGACACAGGTCACCTTCTCCGCACCCAGGCGGATCGAGCTGCGGGTCACGTCCATGGCCACGTTGCCGCCGCCGATGACCACCACCTGTTTCCCGTGGAAGTCCGGCAGGTCCCCGTCGCCGATCTGCCGCAGCAGCTCCACGGCGGAGATGACACCCTGGCTGTCCTCCCCGGGAATGCCCGTCCGCTTGTCCGTGTGGGCGCCGATGGAGATGTACAGGCAGTCGTATTGCTTCTTCAGCTCCTGGAAGGTGATTTCCTCACCCACCTCCACCTCGGTGTGGACCGTGATCCCCAGGGAGAGGATGGAGGCGATCTCCGCGTCCAGCAGCTCCCGGGGGAAGCGGTAGCTGGGGATGCCGTAGCGGAGCATCCCGCCCAGCTGCTTGCGCTGCTCATAGATGGTGACTTGGTGGCCCATCAGGGCCAGGTAGTAGGCGGCGGACAGGCCGCCGGGGCCGCCGCCGATGACAGCGACCGTTTTTCCGGTGGGCTTTGCCTTTGGCGGGTTCGGCACCTTCCCGGCGTGATCCACGGCGAACCGCTTCAATCCCCGGATATTGATGGCGTCATCCACCATCTGCCGGCGGCAGCGGGCCTCGCAGGGGTGCTCGCAGATGTAGGCGCAGGCCGTTGGGAAGGGGTTGTCCTTCCGAATGAGGCGGACCGCGTCGGCATAGCGTCCCTCCCGCACCAGGGCGATGTAGCCGGGAATGTCCACCCCGGCGGGGCACAGCGCCACACAGGGGACGGGGTTCTTCAGGCTGCCCAGGCAGCGGTGGCGGAGGATGTGTTCCTCATAGTCGTCCCGGAAGCCGTGGAGGCCCGTCAGCACCAGCTGAGCAGCGTTGACGCCGATGGCGCAGTCCGCGGAGGCCACGATCACCTCTGCCGTGTCCTCGATCAGCTGGAGGATGTCCAGGGACGGCCTCCCGTCCAGGACCTCGTGGAGCAGGTCTGACAGCTGCCCCAGGCCCACCCGGCAGGGCACGCATTTCCCGCATGTCTGGGCGTGGCAGAGATTCAGGAAGTTCAATGCCATGTCGATGGGGCACAGGCCCGGCGGGCTGGCCTCGATCCGGTGCTCCATGCTGCGGTACAGATGCTCCACCACCATCTGGGCCTTGCTGGGGGTTTTAATATCCAAACGGCTCATGTAAGCTCACTCCTGTTCATAAATTCCGCGAAATTTTTGATCGCAGCTGTTATGCCGATCTCGTCAGCCACTTTAAATCGTAAGGTTCGAATACGGCCTTTTCATAGGCGTCCACATCCAGGGGCGTGCCGTCCCAGTCGGAGTGGATGTCGCCGTTCTGCTTGATGAGAATGTCATAGAGGATGTCGTAGGTGACGCCGTTTGCAGGGTCCGTCTCCACGATGGTGGAGTAGGGCAGCGTCTTGTGATACGTCAGCTCCATGCCCTTGTAGTCGAAGTGGAAGCCGCAGCGCATCCGGCAGCCGTCTAGCCCCGTGTACCGGGCCACCTTCTTCAGATCCTGGAGGATCTTGTCCCCCTCCTCCTCATAGAGGTTCTCCGGGGTGGTGGTGGTGTAGTCGAACCGGAACTGGATGGAGGCGCCGGGGATCTTCCGGAACCGCTCCATATAGGGCACCAGCTGATCCGCCGGATAGTTCTTGTACAGCACGCAGTTCACCCGGAACTTCACCGGCAGCTTGGAGAGCAGCTCGTCATTGGACTCCACCACATAGTGCTGCATATGGCGGGAGACGTTGATGCAGGCAATTTTTCTCATGTTCCGTTCAATGAAGTCCAATATTGCTTCCTCTGGCTGCCCTGGAGAAACAGGGAGTGTCGTGTTGATGTAAATCTTATGGGTCGGTGGCACTGCGTCCATCATTGTCTGAAATGCTTCTAAATTTGCAAATGGCTCTCCACCCGTAAAAACAAAATCACAGCGGGGGGATATATTGTCCATTCGTCGGATGCTCTCGCAGATCTTCTCCAGGGAGAACCCCGTCATGTCCGCGTACTCCTCTTTATTGATGCAGAAAGGGCAATGATTCTTACAATCATACGGGACAAAGACAGTCACCGTAGCGCCGCCTTCCCGTGTCTTATAGGGATGATTCATCTTGTTGGCAGCCTTCTTCCTGTGGATTTAGGAACGCCGACTGCCATTACAGCAGTCGGCGTCCTGTTGGGAGTAAAAAGAGAATTTCTCTTGGGAATTGGCTTACTTCTTCTTGCCCTCGTCCTTCTTCGCGGCCTCGGGAGCGGCGGGCTTGGGCAGCTCCACGCCCCGCATCTCCACCTCGTAGTCGGAGCCGAAGGGGTTGGAGAACATCTGGGGCTCGGCGGCGGGGATGCCGGCCTTGACCTTGGCGTCGTAGTCCTTGCCCCAGTAGGCCCGCAAGTAGATCTCCCGAATCTCGGAGATCAGCGGATACACGGGGTTTGCGCCGGTGCACTCGTCGTTGAAGGCGTTCTCGCTCATCTCGTCCAGGCCGTCCATGAAGGCCTTCTCGTCGATGCCGTAGTCATGGATGCTGGCGGGGATGTCGATGGCCGCCTTCAGCTCCTCCGACGCCTTGATGAAGTTATCGAAGGTCTCCTGGTCGTTCTTGCCCTTCATGCCGCAGTACTCCGCGATCTCCACGTACCGCTCAAAGGCGTGGGGATACTGATACTGGGAGAAGGTGCCCATCTTGGTGGGCGTCCTCTGGGCGTTGTACTTGCAGATCTCCGTGAACAGCAGCGCGTTGGCGGTGCCGTGGGGGATGTGATGCCAGCCGCCCAGCTTGTGGGCCAGGGAGTGGTTCACGCCCAGGAAGGCGTTGGCAAAGGCGATACCGGCCAGGCACGAGGCGTCCGCCATCTTGATCCGGGCCTCCGGGTCCTTGGCGCCGTTCTTGTAGGCGCGGGGCAGATACTTGAACACGTTCTTGATGGCGGTCAAAGCGAAGCCGTCGGTGTAGTCGCTGGCCATGATGGACACATACGCCTCCACCGCGTGGGTCAGCACGTCGTAGCCGGAGGCCCGGGTCACGCCCTTGGGCATGTTCATCATGTTGTCCGCGTCCACGATGGCCATGGTGGGCAGCAGCTCATAGTCCGCCAGGGGCCACTTGGCGCCGGTGTTGGCGTCGGAGATGATGGTGAACGGCGTCACCTCGGAGCCCGTGCCGGCGGTGGTGGGGATGCACACCAGCTTGGCCTTGATCCCCATTTTCGGGAACTCATAGACGCGCTTGCGGATGTCGATGAACACCGTGGCCAGGTCCAGGAAGTCCTCCTCGGGATGCTCATACATCAGCCACATGATCTTGGCCGTGTCGATGGCGGAGCCGCCGCCGATGGCGATGATCACGTCCGGCTGGAACTCGTGCATGGCGGGCAGGCCCTTCATGGCGTCCTGGATCTGGGGATCCACCCGGATGTCGTAGAAAATGCTGTTGGCAATGCCCATCTCCGTCAGCTGGTCGATCACCGGCTGGCACATGCCCATCTCAAAGAGGTTGGCGTCGGTGACGATGAACGCCTTCTTGCAGTGGTAGTAGTCCTTCAGCTCACGCAGGGCCACCGGCGTGCAGCCCTTCTTGAAGTACACCTTCTCAGGCAGTCTCAGCCACAGCATATTCTCTCTCCTCTCCGCCACGGTCTTGATGTTCAGCAGCTGCTCGATGTTGGTCTGGCCGGCGAAGGAGCTGCCGCCCCAGGAGCCGGGGCCCAGCGTCAGAGACGGAGCCGTGTCGAAGTTGTAGAGGTCGCCGATGCCGCCGAAGGAGGTGGGCATATTGATGAGGACGCGGGCGGTCTGCATCCTGGCGCCGAAGGCGTCAATCTTCTCCCGCTCCGTGGGATCCACATACAGCGCGCCGCTGTGGCCGGCGCCGCCCTCGCTCACCAGCTTGTAGCAGATGTCCAGCGCCTGCTGGAAATCCTTGGCACGGAACATGCCCAGCACGGGGCACAGCTTCTCGTTGGCCCAGGGGTTGTCGTGGCTGGTGTCGTCGGTCTCGGCGATCAGCACCTTGGTGTCCGCCGGCACGGTGATGCCCGCCATCTCCGCCAGCTTCACCGCCGGACGGCCCACAGCTGTGGGCTTCACGCCGTGGTTGGCGGGGTTGAAGAACACCTCGCCCACCTTCTTGGCCTCCTCAGGGTTCAGGAAGTAGCAGCGGCTGTTCTGGAACTCCTGCTTCACCTGGTCGTAGATGCTGTCCAGCACCGTCACATGCTGCTCGGCCGCGCAGATCATGCCGTTGTCAAAGGTCTTGGAGTGGATGGTAGACGCCACCGCGTTCTTGATGTCGCAGGTGTCGTCAAAAATCACGTTGCAGTTGCCGGGGCCCACACCGATGGCCGGGGTGCCGGAGGAATAGGCCGCCTTCACCATGCCGGAGCCGCCGGTGGCCAGGATCAGATTGACCTCCTTCATCATCAGCTGGGTCATTTCAATGGATCCCTCGTCCATCCAGCAGATGATGTTCTCCGGCAGGCCGGCCTTTTCCGCCGCCTCCCGCATGATGCGGGCCGCCTCGATGGTGCAGCGCTTGGCGGTGGGATGGGGGGAGATCAGGATGGCATTGCGGGTCTTCAGGCAAATCAGGATCTTGAAAATGCAGGTGGAGGTGGGGTTCGTCGTCGGCGTCACGGCGCCCACGATGCCCACGGGCTCGGCGATCCGCTTGGTGCCGAAGGCCTTGTCCTCGGAGATCACGCCGCAGGTTTTCTTGTGGCGGAAATAGTTATGTACATGCTCGGAGGCATAGTTGTTCTTGATGACCTTGTCCTCCACCACGCCCATGCCCGTCTCAGCCTGGGCCATTTTGGCCAGGGGGATCCGGGCCTTGTCCGCCGCCATGGCGGCCTGCTTGCAGATCTCGTCCACCTGCTCCTGGGTAAAGGTGGCGTACACCGCCTGGGCTTTCCGCATCTCCGCCAGCTTGGCTTCCAGGGTCTCAACAGAGTCGATCTTGCTGATTTTCGATGCCATAATGAACCTCCTGTATGTTGAATGTGGGTGGTTTTTACGGTTTCCGATTTTGCAAAATCATTCGCTAAACTCGTTATAACGCCGCTCTTCAAAAAAGTCAATAAAAGTTAAAAAATAAACCAATATATTTATATATTTACATATTTTAAGCAAAATAATTGTATAAATTGCGCATTTGTTAAAAATCAAACTATCGAAATCATAAAAAGAATATGCTGCATAAAATGAATTTATATACAAACTTTAGACATAAACTTCGCCAGCGAAAGTTCATGAAAAATTATAGAAGCAATATTTATGCCAAATAGTAAATTTTATTTCTGATATCAGAAAATCTATGTGAGTCCTTAATATGACTTACAATTCTTAATGCATCAAAACCGCAGTCATCTGTCAATCGCCCAAAAATAAGCGCCCAAAAATATGTTTAACCAGATTTGGGCACCTCTTGTTGCTTGCAAATTTGCTGCGATACCGTCCGTTAAACTTCAAATTCATAGCAATAATCGTAGACACGCAGTGCACCAAGGTTTGTCTATAGGCAATTTTAATATCGTTTACGGAACAAACGGATTATTCCGTTATCAGTTGTATTCACTCGATATCTTGGCACAATCTTTGCTTAATAATTAGGAAGTAAAGAAAGGCGGGCGATCCACAATGAAATATGGGGCTATCATTGTTGCTGCTGGCTGCTCATCCAGGATGGGAAGTTTTAAGCCTTTGCACCCACTAGGTACAAATACCATTATCCGCAGAGTGGTGCGTCTGATAGATACCGTAGCCGATGAGATCGTAGTAGTTACAGGCTATCGAGGAGAGGACTTGGAGTGTCATTTACATGGGACAGGGGTTCGCGCGGTTCGTAATGTCAAGTATAGGGAGACCGGGATGTTTGACTCTATCTGTTTGGGCATCCGTGCTTTGAGCAGAAGTTGTCAGCGTATTTTCATCATTCCAGGTGACATTCCGCTGGTACGTCCAGAAACGCTGGAAAAGTTAAGAGAAACATCTGCAGCAGTGGTTCGCCCACTGTGCCATGGGAAATCTGGACATCCCATCCTGCTGTCATCAGGCTGCATCATCCCTCTGCTGTCGGATAGCGGAGAGGGGGGGCTACGCGGTGCGATCACGCGGATGAACCTACCAGTTCTGGATGTTGAAACAGGAGATCCTGGCATACTAATGGATGCCGATACACCAGAGGATTATCAACGCCTTGTGGCATACCTAGACTCTCTCCCAGCCGATTTCAATAGAGTGGAAGCTCTGAGCCATAGCAGAAAGGTGGCTTATTGAGAATGAAATGTCAACAGAAAGCTCGCATTTCGTCATGTAATATTCCCGACAGCAAAAAAGTCAAGCAAATTTTGGACATTTGCAATACATCTGAACCGGTACGTGCCCACGGCAGAGCTGTCTGCATGAAGGCGACGCAGATGGCCGAAAGACTGACAGAAAAAGGTGTAAATTTAAATATAAAACTATTGCAGGCCGCCGCATTACTACATGATATGTGCCGACCCGCACCCCACCATGCAGAAGCCGCGGCGAAGCGCTTGCGGGATTGGGGATATCCCGATGTGGCCAAACTTGTAGAGGTCCACCATGGCGGCAGATTTTCTTCTGAATTGGATGAGTCTCAAATTCTGTTTCTAGCGGACAAGCTTGTGCAAGGTACGATGATAGTGTCTCTGAAAGAGCGTTTTGATCAAAGTCTTGAGAAATGCTTATCAAAAGAAGCTCGACAGGCCCATGCTGCCCGATTTCAAATGGCTCTTGAAATTCAGAATCGATACCGAGATGCCGCTGAGGGTAGGGCAATTGGGGGCAAGAGCTTGGAAAATAGCGTAGATAAAATGCTTGATAGTGGCGGCTTCGGCCGCTTTGCTTCCTTGCTAGACATTGGATGCGGATATGGCAAAGAGGTGGAACAAGTTTGGGAGCAACGTGGCATCCGGATGTTCGGATTTGATAAAGATGAAGCCAAAATTGACGAGGCACTTCGTCGACAGCCATGTGCAATGCTCCGAGTGGCAGATGCCGAAGAGATGAACTATCCTGATCGAACATTTGATGGAATATTGATGAAACAGACGCTGTCCGCTGTTAATATGCAACGGGATGCTCTCTATCTAGCACGATGCGCTCTAAAAGATAGTGGTCGTCTGTATATTGCGGATTACTATTTACGGGTGGAAGATCCTGCAAAGGTTGCGGCTGCCCGGGAACTGGCTTCCGCTGCTGACCGGGAGGCTATCTTACACGGAAATTGTGTCAGCCGTCAGGTAAAGCGCCCATCCCGATATTGCGTAGGCCGGGCCTTTGTCATGAGCGAACTGTTGGATTTGCTGGAAGAGTCAGGCTTACAGATGCTGAATTGGGAGGATGCCAGCCATTGGGAGGAAAGTGGATCCTTGGAACCGCAAGAGGGATACTTCTTTTTAACAGCTAAACGAAAAGCCTGATGTGATAAAAAATTTATGTGGATTAGTAACGAGCGGAAACGTATTATCGAAAAGAGGGGGCAGGCACGGCCTGCTCCCTCTTTCCCATTTTAAAACATATCCGTTCCTTTGACGATTTTCTCAGTTAACATGATGCCTCTCCGGGCAATGCGTTTGTTCCAGGCGTCCTTCTCTGGCCACAGCTCGGCGACATTGATAACGCCTCGTTTGGTGTATTCGCCCCGGCAGAGCATCAAAACCATCTCAATGCAAATACCACCCACTGTGCCATATACATTGTGACCTGCCCAAGGGATGTGCTTCATTGCTTCTTCCATCGTGGCAGAGTGGTAGGCTGTGTGACGAATCGCTACACCGTCCTTTTTACCTGTAACCTCTACAGAGCCAGAGAGCATACCGCCCCGCAGAATTCCCTGATCCCGCAATTCTCGGAAGTTGGTGTTATAGGTCAAGGATTTTCCGAAGAGATCAAACATATTCTCCGCGCCTTCGTGCTGAGCCGTCTGCTCACTGATGGCCTTCAGCCAGACGTCCTTCATCTCTAGACCGCCCATGCAGATTCCCATCTTGGCCTCAATATATGGAATGGGCTTTTTGGAAAATTTCGTGACAAGCATCAAATCCGGATCCTGTGTGAAGGTATAGACTTTCTGTTTTCCGGCAGGGGCAGGAAACTCAAAGACTTCCTCACTATCCAGCAGATCAACCTTTTCAGGCTTTCCGTTAATCATGCGAGTGGGATAGGGCGGCCCCAGCCAAAGGTAAAACACATTACGGGGAGCAATAGGGGCGAGCAGTTCTGTGCTGTCAATCCAGTCAATATCTCGGAAGATGATGGTGTCAATGGTATCCATTTCCTCAATCATGTAATTTGCGATCATGTTGGCCCATCCTGGTGTTAATCCCAAGCAGGGAACTGCCGTTAATCCAGCGGCCTTGAACTCCTCATCCATATCCAGCTGGGCATCAATGGTTTCCCGATATGGAACACCGGGACCTTCTACCACATTGGAGCGCAGGTCTGTATAGTGGGTTCCCGCTGCCAAACTAGCCCGCATGAGAGAATAGTTGTAACAGGCATAAATGCCATTAAACAGGAGATCGCATCCTTTGGCCAATTCAGTGATGGCTGCAGTATCTGACGCATCCGCCTGGGCAACCCGGATATGTTTGACCAGGCAACGGTCCCCAAGACTGTGAACTAAGTCAGCAGCTTTCTGAGCCTTTGCCAGATCGATGTCTACAAGCACCAGTTCCTCCATATCCGCCTCTTGCGCAAGGAGTCCCGCCATACCAGTGCCTTGGTTGCCAGTTCCAACGATACAGACTTTCATGTTTTGCATTCCTTTCCTGTTTGAATTTCAGCAGAAAGAACCCCATTCCACTGATTAATCCTATAAAGAAGCAATTCTTGTGCCAAAAAGAAAGTTTTACCTCGATTTAGGAAAGCCCAAGTACTGATAGGTCAGCCAGTTGCTCCTCTTGTTGTAGCTTAGGCACGAGATGGTGGGAAAGCCGGACTGGCTGCTCGGTTTTCCTGTCCAAATTTATTGTAATAGTAGTGCTTCTATAGACCTATTTGAACAATAATATCAAAAAGGCAAGCGCACAGTGCCTAAAAACGGGCAGGCAAAAAACAGCGACTCGCCCCAATAGATGCGTTCTTTTTTCGTATGTCATCCGATTAAAAAAGGATTGTGCCGTTTTTTCACAACGAAATATTCTATTAATTTCAAGGTGTCCAGTTTTGGGCATGCCTATTTTTGGGCATATATGTAGATTCTATAATTTGCAATGCTTTTATCCTGTCTAACTTCAAGAGCTTCGATTTGTGGAACTGAGTGCTTAAACAAGGCAAAATGTTTTTACGGATTTGACAAGAAGCTTGTCACAGTTTTGTTATTTTTGCAACAAACTTCTTCAGGGAAAAGAACTGGCACGTTTTTTGCTTCTGCTAATTAGCAAACCCATACGGTCAAAGTGCACTGCTATAACTTTGCAGAAGCACAAAAACGACGTTAGGAGGAAGTACAGATGTCAGTAAAAGGTATGCTGGAGTTCGCCTACCATACACCTGAAACGGTTGAGGAAGCAGTCGAGCTTTTGGCAAAGTATGGAAGTGACGCCAAGGTCTTTGCTGGTGGCACTGACTTGCTGCCCAAAATGAAGGCGCAGGTGCTGAACCCCAAACATGTGATCAGCCTCAAAAACATCCAGTCTCTGCGTTACTTGGAATTCGACGAGGAGAACGGACTTCGCTTTGGCGCAGCAGTCCCCATTCGGAAGGTGGAAAATTTCCCGCCTGTAAAACAGTATTATCCCGCGTTGTATGAAGGTGCCCACAGCATTGCGTCTACCCAGATCCGCAATGCTGGTACTTTGGTAGGAAATATTTGCAATGCCGTTCCCTCTGCAGACTCTGCACCGGGAATGCTGGTGCTGGGGGCTATACTCCATGTTGTCAGTGTGCGTGGTAAGCGGGAACTTCCTATTCACGAACTGTTTACTGGCGTCTGCAAGACAAGTCTCGCACCGGATGAATTGGTAACGGGAATCACAATTCCGACCCCTGCTAAGAACAGTGCAAACTGCTACATCCCCTTCACTGTACGTCGCGCTCTGGATTTGGCGATGGTCAGTTCCGCAGTGAATCTGACGATGGAGGATGGTATCTGCAAGGACGTGAAAATTGCGCTGGGTGCTGTGGCTATCACCCCTAAGCGAGCCGACAATGCAGAAGCTTTGCTGATGGGTCAGAAGCTGACAGATGAGCTGATCGAGAAGGCCGCTGAAGTGGCTAGCACGCAGGATTGTTCCCCCATTACCGACCTGCGAGCCACCCGGGAGTATCGCACGGAACTGGTCCGAGTCCTAACAAGGGATGCTATTCGGGCATGCATTCGCTAAAAGGGAGGAGAGATGAGCTATGAAACAGCTGATGAAATTCCATATCAATGGAGATGACTATGAGATCGCCGTGGATATTAACACGACGCTTCTGGAGGTTTTGCGTGAGGACCTGCACCTGACTGGCGCAAAAACCGGCTGTAACGAGGGCGACTGTGGTGCCTGCACGGTGCTGGTAGATGACCAGCCGGTAGCTTCTTGCACTACCTTGGCTGCCGAGGTCCAGGGTCGTGAGATTACTACGATTGAGGGCTTGGCCACAAAAGACGGATTGCATCCTGTACAGCAGGCGTTTGTGGACAACTTTGCTATTCAGTGCGGCTACTGCACCCCTGGTATGGTTCTGGCCACCGTTGCACTTCTGAAAGAAAATCCTGATCCTACCGAAGAAGAGATTCGTGACTACCTGCGAGGAAATATTTGCCGTTGCACCGGATATGTGGGGATCATCAATGCCGTCATGGATGCCAAGGAGCGCCTAAAGGCGCAAAAGGCTTGAACGGGAGGAGGGAATGAGTATGTCTGAATTCAAGGTCATCGGCAAGGACGTCATCCGCAAGGACGCATATGAAAAAGTAACTGGTAAGGCGATTTATACCCCTGACATCAAGCCTGACGGAATGCTCTACGGCAGAATGCTGGGCAGTACTATCGCTCATGGTTACATCAAACGTATTGATACCTCCAAAGCAGAGGCGCTGCCTGGTGTTAAGGCTGTTGTCACCGGCGCAGATGCACCGGAAACGCGCTCCGGCTACATTCAGGATCGCCATGTACTGTGCAAGCATAAAGTCCGGTATGTGGGTGACCCAGTGGCTGCCGTGGCCGCTACATCGCCGCTGATTGCGGAACAGGCACTGGATTTGATTGAGGTGGAGTACGAAGAACTGCCTCTGGTCCTGGATCCGATCGAGGCATTCCAAAAGGACTGCCCTGTTGTGATCCATGAGAACATTGACCAGTACGAGACCAAGCAGGTGCCCCTTCTGATCTACCGGCTGGAACCGGAGCATAAAAACGTCTTTATCCACCGCAAGATCCGCCACGGTGATATTGATCAGGGCTTTGCAGAGGCTGATGTAATTATTGAGGGGGAGTATAAACTGCCCCGAGCTCATCACTGCACCATGGAGACGCATAGCTGCTGCGTGGCCCCCGGGCTCAACGGGGAACTCACCATTTGGGCTTCTGAACAAGGCGGCGTCCGCCTGAAGTATTTCATCTGCGACCTGTTTGGTTTGGACAGTTCCAAAGTTCGGTTCATTACACCTTATCTGGGCGGAGGCTTTGGCGGTAAGGTGGATCTGATGAATACACCTATCTGCGTAATGCTGGCGCAGAAATCCGGTCGTCCCGTCCGTATGGAGATGAGCCGGGAGGAGTGCTTCATTCACGGCAATCCCCGCAGCCCCGCTGTTGTCCAAATTAAGGACGGCTTTAAGAAAGACGGCACCCTGGTTGCCCGGCAGATTACTGAGTACATCAATGGCGGTGCATACAGCGGCCACGTGACGGTGCTGTGCAACGACGGCGCTTTTGGCGCAACCGGAACCTACCGTTGTCCGCACTTCAAACTGGATGCCTATGGCATCCATACCAATACCCCGCCCACCGGGCCTTATCGGGCGCTTGGCGCGGAGATTCTCTGCTTTGCCATTGAGTGCCAGATGGATCGCGTGGCAGATCGTCTGGGCATTGATAAAGTGGAAATTCGCCGCAAGAATGTGTTGGTAAACGGCGATATTGACGTGAACGGCCAGGTCACCAAGAACAATGGCACCATGGCGGCGCTGGAGGCTATGGCAAAGGCAATCGAATGGGGCAAGCCCAGCACCCAGATGGCTTATCCCTGGGTTACTGCAAAGGGAATTTCCTTAGGCAACAAGTACACCATGAGCGGTTCCACGTCGTCCATGATTGTAAAGGTCTGCGATGATGGTACGATTGAAGTCCGTCACTATCAGATTGAAATGGGCCAGGGCTGCAACACCGTTCTGGCGCAAATTGCGGCCGAGTCCTTCGGCGTGTCTTATGATAAAGTGAAGATCATCTTCGATGACTCCCAGTTCTGCCCCTTTGATCATGGCACGTTCTGCAGCCGCGGCACATTTATGAATGGGCAGGCGCTGTTGAAGGCTTGTGAAAAGGCTAAGGAGGAACTGTTCCAGCGCGCATCCGTGGTGATGGGTATTCCCGCGGATGCCATTGGCACTGTAAACGGTACGGTTTATGAGCTGGCCAATCCTTCCAACAGCCTTCCCTTCAAAAAGTTGTTCAATAATGGCGGCTGGGTGCCTGAGTTGGGTGAGATTATGGGCAAAACCGCTGTCACCTACAAAGAGGGAACCATGGATCGTGAGACCGGCCAGGGTGAACCTACTGCCTACTATTCTTATGGCGCACTGGGCATGGAAGTTGCTGTCAATGTGGAGACTGGCGACATCAAGATGCTCAAAGCTTTGGGATATTATGATGCCGGCCGGATTTTGAACATCGGTACCATCGCCGGCCAGATGGATGGTGCTTTCTCCATGGGTATCGGTCAGGCCATTTTTGAAGAGACTTTGTTCAATTCTCAGGGTAAGGTTATCAATCCAAACTATCGTGATTATAAGATCCCCACCATGTTGGATATTCCCTTTAATGACCAGATGTCCGGCGGTTTCGTTGGAGAGCCCAATGAAGAGGGGCCCTACGGCGCCAAGGGCATCGGTGAGGTGGCTCTGGTTCCTGTCATGCCCGCCATCGCAAATGCCATCAACGCGGCTGTTGGCATTGAGCTGAACGAGATCCCCATGACTAAAGAACGGATACTGAACGGCATCAAAGCGAAGCAGGCCGTACGAGTCTAATGCACGATGAACTTTCCTGCGGGAGCGGAATCCGCTCCCGCAGGAGGGATGATATGTTTATGCTGTGGAAAGGAGGCCTGTTACAGATGGAAAAGAAGGAAGAAAAGTTGCCTATCTCTGAGAAGAAAAAGGCACAAGCAGCGGTTACCTCCAATTATGAGTGTACAAAGAACTGTTTTACCTGTCCTTTTCCCGGCGCAAAATGTGTTACGAATCCTTGTCTCTGGAATCACCTTACCTAAATTAAAAGAGCACGCCAATAAGCTGAGTCTATAAGCTTATTGGTGTACTCTTTGACCTATGCGCTCAATTTTAGTTACTGTGGGCGCCCAAATATGGGCGTAAAATAAGGAAAGGAGAAGCAACTATGAAAGATGTACAGGTAATTATCTACGGTGAGGGCAGTGTCGGCAGCGGTATTGTGAACGCCATGCGGAATCGAAAGGGCGTCAAAATCGTTGGCGTAGTTGATATTGATGCCCAAAAGGTTGGTAAAGATGCAGGCGTTATTGCTGGCGGTGAGCCGATTGGCGTTACTGTGGTCAATGATGCCCGGACACTGGTCAAGACTGTGAAGGCAGATGTTGCAATCAACACAGCTGCTCCCCTTGGTATTAAAGAGACCTTTGAGGATATGCGCTGGGCTATTGAAAGCGGCGTGAATGTTATTGTGGCCAGTATGGAGACCTGCAACCTGTGGTTCACGGATCCCACCCTGGCGGAAGAGATTGACACACTTTGCAAGCAACATAACGTGAGCTATGTTGGCTTTGGCGCTACACAGGCAGAGGAACGGTACATCACCTCCATGACGGAAGGCAGCACGCAGGTCGATCATATCGCCTTCACCCACCATGCAGACTGCCAGGCATTTACTGATGAATCCAACGCAGCTGAATGGGGACTATCCCTGACAAAGGAGGAGTATGAACGCCGTGTAGCCGAGGGGACTGTCAAGAGCAAGGAGGATCTGAAATCTATCGTTCCTTATGTCGCCAATGCATTTGGCTGGAAATTAGATGATGTGAAGCTTACAAAAAAATTCAGCTATGACGAAAAGGGCATCATCAACGGTGTAATTGCCAGCGTAGAGGGCTTTATCGGTGGAGAGCCCAAGCTGGAGATGAACTGGGAGATGGTTGTGGAGCCGGAGCGGCGCTACTTTGACCATCTGGTAGTCAAGGGCGTTCCTATGATTGATGCCATGAACACCTACACACCTGACCGGGGCATGGCGGCTACAATTGGCGCCATCACCAATGGTGTGGCCTGTATTGCCCGCCTGCCCAAGGGATATGTGAATACCCTCAGCGCTCCCATTTGTCCTATCATCTACGACGAATACGGGAACCATGCCTGAGTCTGCCAGTGGGGAACCGGGCCCAAAGAACCCGGTTCCCCCTGGGAAAGACAGCTAAGATTTGCCCAGAAACTGCAATGATGAGTATGCCGCAATGCGGCAGAACGGAGTGTTTATGAGAGACGTCAGAGTCATCGTAAGTGGCTGCGGAGGAGTGGGATCCAACTTAGTCCGTCTGCTAGCCGCCAAAAAAGGTGTAGAGATTGCCGGCGTAGTGGATATTGCCCCAAGTAAAGTGGGGCAGGATGCCGGTATTATTGCCGGCGGTGAACCTATCGGCGTTATAGTTACCTCTGATTCGGAGGCACTTTACCAGGCGGGGGCGGACGTCGTGATCTGTACATCAGCCCCTACATCTGAACGAGCTACTTTCCAACTGATGCGTCCGGCGTTGGAACACGGCATCAATGTTGTGGTAGCCAACATGGGTACTTGCAATCTTTGGGCCACAGATCCCCAACTGGCACAAGAAGTAGATGCCATCTGTAAAAAGCATGGCGTGTCGTATTTTGGGATTGGCGCCACCCAGATGCAGGACAGGTTTATCCTGCTGAATACTGAAGGATGCTCTAAAATTGACAAAATCGTGTTTACGCATTTTGCTGATATTCACGCTTTTCGGCCGGAATCCTTCCGAGCAGAGTGGGGTGTCACTCTGACGGAACGAGAGTTCTATGAAGGGCTGAAAAACGGAACGATCGAAAAACACGATTACTTCGCAAATGGTATTATCTATATTGCGGAGAGATTGGGCTGGACCATAGATCATATCATCCAGAGGCAAGAGCCCATGGTCAACGCAGATAAAATCGTGTACGGTACTCATTTTACATTTGAGGGCTATGATCCCAGCGGTCATGTCCGGATCGAGACAAATTGGATTTTCCTTCTGGATGAAGAGCGCCGTTATTACGACCAGATTATCATCGAGGGCACACCTCATATTGACTCCATGAACACCTTTTCCCCGGACCGGGGCATGGTGAGCACCTTCGCCTCCCTGGTCAATGCCATCCCTTTTGCCATCAAGTCAGCGCCGGGGTATGTCAACACGCTGGATCTGCCTGCCTGTACGCTGGTTGATGATGAGATTTTTCATCATATTTGAAGAAAAGGAGAAACAAAAATGGAAAAGAACGTGAAAGTAGTTGTCTGCGGTATCGGCAATGTCGGCTCCCATTTTGTGCGCCTCCTCAGCGAGAAAAAAGGCGTGGAAATGGTTGGTATTGTGGACATTGATCCCAAGAAGGTCGGCATAGATGCCGGTATTCTCACCGGCGCCCCCATTGGCAGCACCATCACTGGTGACTTGGTGAAGACCTGCCAGGAAACAAAACCAGATTTAGTGGTCAGCATGACAACACCCACCACTGCTCGCAAGGTTTATGAGGAGATGATCCCGGTAATCGAGATGGGCATTGATGTGTTGGTTCCCAACATGGGTACCAGCAATCTTTGGATCAGTGAGCCGGAGTTAGCGGCGGAAATTGACGCGAAGTGCAAACAACACGGGGTGTCCTATCTGGGTATCGGTGCTACCCAGGTCCAGGACCGCTTCATCTTGGCCAATACTGAAGGCTGCTCCAAGATTGATAAAATCACGTTCACCCACTATGCTGATATGCATGCCTTTTCTGACGAATCCATCAGCCATGAGTGGGGAGTGACTCTGAGTGAAGAAGACTACTGGAACGGCATTAAAAATGGTACGGTGGAATCCCATGACTACTTCAAGGACGGCATCTGGTATCTTGGCGCACACCTGGGCTGGAAAATTGACGACGTTACGATGACGCGCGATTGCTGGTTAACCGAGGACAAGAAGGTCTGGGCTGATACATTTAAATGCCAGGGATTCCAGAACGGCGTCTGCAAGATCGAGACCAATTGGGTATTCTGCCGTGATCCAGAGCAGAAATATTATGACCGGGTCATCGTAGATGGCACACCACATATTGACTCGATGAATAACTACTCACCTGACCGGGGCTTGGTATCTACATTTGCGGCACTGGCCAACGGCATTCCTGCTGTCCTGAAAGCTGCTCCCGGCTATGTGAATACCCTGACGGTGCCTGCCTGCACCCTGATTGACGACGAATATTACAAGCATATCTGATTTCGCACCTCTTTAGAATTTAGGCCGTCCTGTAGTGGGCGACAACATCAAACATAAAGGAGTTTTTCAGATGAAAGAACGTGCGGTGAAAGAAAAGCGCAGGCTCAGTATTCTGGAAGCATATGGAACCATCGTATTTATGCTGGTGGTCATCGGCGGTGGCAACGGTATTCTGGGCATGGACCTCAAAATGATGCTCATTGTCTGTACAGTATTCAACACAGTTGTTGCATGGAGTTGCCACTATACCTGGGATGATGTTTTGGGGACGATCGTCAAAAAGATTACTTCCATGGGCGGATGTTTCCTAATTCTAATGGGTATCGGATTCTTAGTAGGGACCTTCATGATGTCCGGCACACTCCCGATCCTAGTCTCTTGGTTGGCACAACTGATTTCACCCAATTTAATTATTGTATTATCTTTCGTGCTTTGCGGCATTTTATCTGTAGCGGTGGGTTCCAGCTTTGCCGCCATGGGGACCTTGGGTGTAGTAATGTTTAGCGTGGCCAATGTACAGGGCATCCCAGTCGGGCCAGCAGCCGGTGCCGTAATCTGTGGCTCTTGGCTGGGACAATATATCTCTCCAGTGGCGGACGTAGTGAATTGTGCGGCATCTTGCAATAATATTTCTACATCTGATTACATGAAGGATATGGTGAAGCCGTTGAGTATGGCGGCGGTGCTGACACTGATTTTCTTTGCCATTATCGGCTTTACTACAGGTGATAGCGGTGCTGATAGTATGGCGGGTGTACAAACCTTCATTGCGGATGTTAACAGGAATTTTAATATGAATCCCATTGCAATCCTTCCGCTGGTAGTGGCCATAGTCCTTTCTGTCATGAAGGTAAATACCATTCTAGTCCTATTCGGCTCAGGTTTTTTGGCATTAATCTTGGGCGTAATAATTCAAGGATTTGATCTAGTTACCTGCATTAGTGCCGCATATAGCGGATTTACTTCTGACGCCTTTCTACCTGGTGTAACGTTGACAGCCGAATTGAGTAGTCTGCTTAATCGCGGAGGGATTTTCTCCATGGGCGATAGCGTGCTTTTTCTGTTGTGCGCGCTATCCTGCGTAGGATCCTTAGACACGATTGGCGTGTTTGACGTTGTACAGGAGACTCTGTTTAAAAACATTCAGGGAGCCGGTAAACTCAATCTTATCTCAATGTTAGCGATCTTGCTATTCGGCCTGTGCACCGCAGACCCTTATCCGCCTGCTATTGTGGGGGCGGATCTGCTGAAAGGGCCCTTTGTGAAAGCAGGCTATGATCCAAGGAAGGCCGCTGTCATCTCCATTGCTGGCGGGTTACTGACCACCATGTGTCTGCCTTGGTCGTTCTGTGCAGTATATTCTGGGGATATCTACGGAGCCACACTGGGGCAGTATTTCCCCTATGCGCCGCTTTTCTGGCTGGTTCCAGTGATTGTTGTCGGGCTTAGCTTTTTCGGAATCGGCTGCCCAAAGTTGTCCGAGAAAAAGCAAGAGAACTAAACGGTATTATGGATCTGTCTGGGTGTTGCTTCTATAGCAGCACCCAGACAGATAAAGGGAGTCGATCATATGAAAAACGAACGATTTTCCTCCCAGCTGGGATTTGTCCTGACTGCTGCAGGCTGCGCAATCGGCTTGGGAAACATCTACCGCTTCCCCTACCTTTGCGGACAATACGGTGGAGCTATTTTCGTCCTAATCTACATCTGCTGTCTCGTGCTCCTCGCTGTTCCCTTGGTCTCTATGGAGGTCGCCGTGGGACGGGGGAGCCGGCACAGCCCAGCAAAAGCCCTTCAAGTATTACGGCCAGATAAGCCGGTTTGGCGGGTTGCCCAGATTCCTCAATATCTTGGTAATTATATTTTCCAATGGTTTTACACGGTAATCACCGCACAGATGTTGTATTTCATGGGAGCATCTTTGTTCGGGACACTCAATGGTCTAAATGCGGCGGAATTGCAGGCACTCTCTGATAACTTGAACCAAAATCCGGTTTTGTTGGGTGGCTTGACCGTAGTGGTGATCTTGGCAGGCTTTGGTGTCTGTCTAGGTGGGTTGCAGGGCGGCGTGGAAAGGGCAGGCAAAATCATGCTGTCAATTCTTTTTGTAATGCTGATTGCCTTAGCCGTTTACTCCGTGACACTTTCGGGCGCGTCAGAAGGCCTCCATTTTTATCTCTCACCGAACATAGGGAATATTGAGGACTCTGGCGTCTATGAGACGGTTAGTGCTGCCTTCGGTCAAGTGTTTTTTTCCGTGGGGGCAGGAACTGGGTCACTCTGTGTTTTTGGAAAGTATATGTCTTCTGACTATAGAGTGTCAGGACAGGCAATTAAAGTAATTTCGCTAGACACTTTTGTGGCCCTTACTGCGGGACTAATTGTTTTTCCCGCCTGCTTTACCTATGGGATTGCCCCGGATAGCGGCCCCAACCTCCTGGTCATCACGATGCCCTCAATTTTCAATCAGATGCCGGGGGGATACTTTATAGGTGTGGTATTCTTCGTGGTGGTAATGATGGCCTCTTTTTCCACGATTACAGCTGCTTTTGAAAATATCGTAGCTTGCACGATTGATCTGACAAATTGGAGTCGGCGAAAGGCCGTTCTGGCCAATATCCTGCCGATGATTCTCCTATCTTTACCAGCTGTGTTGGGAATGAATGTCTGGAGTGGTATCCAGATTTTGGGCCGCAGCATCATGGATGCCGAAGACTTTCTGGTATCCAATAACCTTCTGCCCCTGGGGGCCTTGGGATACCTGCTGTTCTGTACCCAGCGGAGCGGATGGGGATGGGGCCAGTTTATAGAAGAAGCAAATACTGGTCGAGGTATGAAATTCCCTTCATGGCTGAGATTTTATTGTACGTATATCCTGCCATTTCTGCTGATTGCTTTCTGGCTGACGGGCTTGGTCGCCTGAGTTATCGCAGATCAGAATTGCGTTTCATGGGAGCTTTTCTTATAATGGAATTGCTGAGCAAATAAGAAAAGGCCTTTGGTCGAAAGGAGCTTGCATGGAACATCATAACTTTTGGAAGGACATTCTTGCTGCAGCCCCATATGGCATAATTGTCACGGACTCTGCCTGGAACATACTTTTCTCTAATCCTATTGCAGAGGAATGGATTCTATCTCAGGAGAATCGGGACGGTGTTCTCCCGCAGCGGCTCGTTCCGGCAGCCCAGGCGCGGACCTCCACAGTCACTCATGGGGACCGGGTTTTCACGGTTACCTCTACGCCCATAACACGAGACGGAGAACATGTCCGTGTGCTGTTTTTCCTGGATAACACAACAGAGGTTCGAAGTGCCAAAGAGTTACTGCTCTGCAGACGGGCAATCGACTCCGTAACAGACCTGGGCCTGATGGCGCTGGATATGGATGGGCGGGTTGTGCTGTATAATAAGCCTTCGGCAGAACACGATGGGACTGACCAGAATCAGGTCTTGGGTTCTCTTAGCAGTGATTGGTTTTCCCACCACACTTCCAGCACGGCCGAAGAGGTCTTGCGGACGGGACAGCCGGTCATTGACCAGCAGATTGTCTATATCAGCAAGACCGGAAAAGAGAACGTCTGCTTCGGAAGCACATACCCGATTCTGGAAAATGGCCAAATGCTCGGGGTGTTCTCCGTTATCCGTTTCAACGACAGTGTAAAGCAGTTGCTGGTCCATATGATTGAACTTCAAAAAGAACTGCTAGACAGGAAAAATACTCCCTTTAACGGTGCAAAATTTCAATTTACTGATATTGTCGCCGAGGACCCGGAGATGTTGTCTACTATTGCCACAGCCAAACGTGCTGTTTTTACCCCATCACCTGTCCTAATCTACGGAGAGACAGGCACGGGCAAGGAATTGTTTGCTCAAAGCATCCACAATGCCAGCGTGGAAAGGGACAAGCCTTTTGTAGCCATTAACTGCGCGGCCATTCCAGCTAGTCTACTGGAGAGCACGTTGTTTGGCACGGTCAAGGGTGCCTTCACTGACGCTCAGAACACCCAGGGCCTTTTTGAGCAGGCTGGAGAGGGCACATTGTTTCTAGATGAAATCAACTCTATGCCGTTGGACCTGCAGGCGAAGTTGCTTCGAGTCCTACAGGAGAAAACCATCCGTCGTATTGGCGCTCAGAAAGAAATCACGATTCATTGCCGGGTTATCAGTTCCTGCAATAAGCCACCCCAGGAGTGTGTTATGCAGAAGACCTTACGGGACGATCTCTATTATCGACTGGCGGTAATTTGTATTGAGATTCCACCTCTCCGGGAACGGCGTGCGGATATCATCCCGCTGGCAAATGACTTTCTACGAAAATATGCTCCGATTTATGGCGCTTCCTCAATCCAGATGACCAAACAGTTTCAAGATGCGCTTTTGATGCACAAATGGCCGGGAAATGTGCGGGAACTCCAGCACGTGATCGAAAGTTCTCTCGTGATGTTGGAACCCGGTGAAGCTTTGGGAGTCCAACATCTTCAGCCTCATCTGCGTCGCTTTTATTTGAAAGAAAAGGAGGCGCCTCAGCCCCTAACAGCTGATGCTTCTGGTAATTTAAAAGAACGCCTTGCAGCTATGGAACGCACAGCAATTTTAACAGAGCTCAAACGCTGTAACTGGAACATCACTGAAACTGCCCGGAAAATCGGATATACCAGATCAAATTTGCAGTATAGAATGCGCAAACTCAGCATTTGGGAAGAAAACCCACATTATCCGGGATTCTAAATACTAACTTCAAAGGAGGGAGTATTATGCGGGACGGTTGCGGGCGGACAATCGATTATCTGCGGCTGAGTGTAACGGACCTGTGCAACTACCGGTGCCGGTACTGCATGCCGGAGGCGGGGGTGGAGAAGCGGGCCCATGAGGATATCCTCACCCTGGAGGAGCTGGCGGAGATCGCGGAGGCGGCTGTCCAGTGCGGGGTGAGGAAGATCCGCCTCACCGGCGGGGAGCCGCTGGTGCGCCGGGGCCTGGTGGACCTGTGCCGGATGCTGCGGGCCATTCCGGGTGTGGAGGAGCTGTGCCTCACCACCAATGGGAGCCTGCTGCCGAAGCTGGCCGCGCCCCTGCGGGACGCCGGACTGGACCGGCTGAACATCAGCCTGGACACCCTGCGGCCGGACCGGTTCGCCGCCATGACCCGGCTGGGGACCCTCCGGGACGTGCTGGACGGCATCGAAGCGGCGGAGACGGCGGGGTTTCACGACCTGAAATTCGACACCGTCCTCATCGGCGGGTTCAACGACGATGAGATCGGGGACTTCGTGGACTTGAGCCGGGAGCATCCCTGGGAGATGCGGTTCATCGAGCTCATGCCCATGGGGCCCTGCGCCTCCTGGGACAGAAGCTGCTTCCTGCCGGGGTCTACGGTGCTGGAGCGGGTGCCGGAGCTGGCGCCCATCCAGGCCCAGGGGGTGGCCCGGCGGTACCAGCTGCCCGGAGCAAAGGGCACCGTGGGGCTCATCTCTCCGGTGAGCCACGACTTCTGCGGAGACTGCCGCCGGATCCGGGTGACATCGGACGGCAAGCTGAAGGGCTGTCTCCACAGCCGGGAGGAGCTCTCCCTCCGGGGCCTCCATGGAGAGGCGCTGGTGAACGCCGTCCGGCAAGGCATCCTGCAAAAGCCCCAGCGGCACCATTTGGCGGAGCGGCGGAGCGACACGCCACGGAACATGAACCAGATCGGAGGCTGACCCATGGGAGAACTGACCCATTTCAACGAACAGGGCCGGGCGAAGATGGTGGATGTGACGGAGAAGGCCGTCACCCACCGCCGGGCGGTGGCCGCCGGGGAGGTCCACATGGCCCCGGAGACCCTTCAAAAAATCAAGGACGGCACCATGAAGAAGGGCGACGTACTGGCGGTGGCCCAGGTGGCTGGCATCCAGGCGGCCAAGCACAACTGGGAGCTCATCCCCATGTGCCACCCCCTGCCCCTGACGGGCATCGACATCACCTTCGCCCTGTCCGACGCCCCCTGCATGGTGGAGATCCGGGCCGCCGTCACCTGCACCGGCGTGACCGGCGTGGAGATGGAGGCCCTGACCGCCGTGTCCGTGGCGGCATTGACCATCTACGATATGTGCAAGGCGGTGCAGAAGGATATGCGCATCGACAACATCCGCCTGCTGGCCAAGTCCGGCGGCAAGAGCGGAGACTACCAAATCAAGGAGTGAGATCATTGGCAAGCGTCGTTTCGGTGAATATCAGCGAGCGAAAGGGCGAACAGAAGCACCCGGTGCCGGAGATCCAGCTGAAGCTCCGGCACGGCATCGTGGGGGATGCCCACGCGGGGGACTGGCACCGGCAGATCTCCCTGCTGGCGGAGGAGAGCGTGGACACCATGCGGGCGAACTGTCCCATCCCGCTGGACGCGGGGGTGTTCGCGGAGAACATCAACACCGTAGGGATTGATTTGAAGCACCTGCCGGTGGGCACCCATCTGCGCATCGGGGAGACGGAGGTGGAGGTGACCCAGATCGGCAAGGAATGCCACAGCGACTGCGCCATCAAGAAGGCGGTGGGCAGGTGCGTCATGCCCACGGAGGGCATCTTCGCCGTAGTAGTCCGGGAGGGCGTGGTCCGTCCCGGCGACGAGATCGAGATTCTGGAGGCGGAAGCATGAAGCGGATCCGGACGGAGGACGCGGTGGGGCATGTGCTGTGCCACGACCTGACCCAGATCATCAAGGGGGAGTACAAGGACGCCCGGTTCCGCAAGGGGCATGTGGTGACGGAGGAAGATATTCCTGTACTCCTCTCCATGGGCAAGGAACACCTGTATGTGTGGGAGATGACGCCGGGGATGCTCCACGAGGACGAGGGGGCAGAGCGCCTGCTGGCCCTGTGCGCCAATGCGAATATGGAACGCGGCGGGGTGAAAGAGGGCAAGATCGAGCTGAAGGCGGCCTGCGATGGGCTGTTCCGGGTGCGGTCGGAGGCCCTGCGGGCGGTGAACGGTATCGACGAGCTGATGATTGCCACCCGGAAGGGCGGCACCGCCGTCAAAAAAGGCGACAAGCTGGCGGGGATGCGGGTCATCCCCCTCATCATCGCGGAGGAGAAGCTGGACGCCGCAAAAGCCGCTGCCGGAGAGGAACCCCTGCTGGAGCTGCGGCCCTGGGTGCGGAAAACCGCCGCCATCGTGGCCACCGGCAGCGAGGTGAAGAAGGGCCTGATCCAGGACACCTTCACCCCGGTGGTGCGGGACAAGCTGGCATCCTGCGGCATCGAGACCCTCTCCGTCACCTATCCCGGCGACGGGGTGGAGAATGTAGCCAACGCCGTCACGGAGGCCCGCCAGACCGGGGCGGAGGTCATCCTCTGCACCGGGGGCATGAGCGTGGACCCGGACGACAACACCCCAGGAGGCATCAAGGCCAGCGGGGCCAGGATCGTCACCTACGGCGCCCCGGTGCTGCCCGGCGCCATGTTCCTGCTGGGCTATTATGACGACGGCACCCCGGTCATGGGCCTGCCCGGCTGCGTCATGTACGCAGGAGCCACCATCTTCGACCTGGTGCTGCCCTGGGTTGCAGCGGATGTGCCCGTCACCAGGGACTGGATCGTCTCCCTGGGCGAGGGCGGCCTGTGCCTGGGGTGCAAGCCCTGCCGCTGGCCCGCCTGCCCCTTTGGGAAGTAAGATTTCGGTATCCTCTCCGGATCCGCGATCCGGAGGGAAGATATAAATAAAAGGAAGCAAACGAAAGGAAAGCAGTTATGAAACTCAGCGCAAGAAATCAGTTCAAGGGGACCATCGTCTCCATCGAGGAGGGCGCGGTGAACGGCATCGTGCGGCTCGATATTGGCGGCGGGAACATCGTCACCTCCACCATCTCCATGGGTTCCATCCGGGAGCTGGGGCTGAAGGTGGGCGGCACGGCCTACGCGGTCATCAAGGCCACCTCCGTCATGGTGGGCGTGGACGGCTGACCCACGGCCAGAGGGGAAAACCGCCCTCTGGCCGGCCACCGTTATCCTCACTTGAATATCACGTTGGATTGACGCCGGGCCGGCTTCAACAAATTATCGAAGAAAGGAAGATCCCCCATGAAAAAGTTTTTCTCCCTGCTCCTGGCCCTCTCGCTGGCCCTGTCCCTGACCGCCTGCGGCGGCAGCACGGACACGGCCGACACCACCACGGACGACGCCGCGGAGACCACCGCGGAGCCGGTGGAGCTGTACGTCTTCGCCGCCGCCTCCATGCAGGAGTCCCTGGACCAGGCCATCGAAGCCTACAAGGCCGTGGCCCCGGAGGTCACCGTGGTGGCCACTTACGACTCCTCCGGTACGCTGAAGACCCAGATCCAGGAGGGGTCTGACTGCGACGTGTTCATTTCCGCCGCGCCCAAGCAGATGAACCAGCTGGACGCCGAGGGCGGCGAGGAGAACACGGAGGGGCTGGACCTGGTGGACAGCGCCACCCGCCTGGACCTGCTGGAGAACAAGGTGACCCTGGCCGTCCCCGAGGGCAATCCCAAGGGCATCGAGTCCTTTGACCAGCTGGCGGAGCTGCTGGCCAGCGGCGACGTGCTCCTGGCCATGGGCAACAGCGACGTGCCGGTAGGCCAGTACACCCAGAAGATCTTTACTTACTACGGCCTGGACGAGGCGGCCCTGGCCGATGCCGGCGTGCTGACCTACGGGTCCAACGTGAAGGAGGTCACCACCCAGGTCTCCGAGGGGACGGTGGACTGCGGCGTGATCTACGCCACCGACGCCTTCTCCGCCGGCCTGACGGTGGTGGACGAGGCCACCGCCGAGATGTGCGGCCAGGTGATCTATCCCGCGGCCGTGATGAAGAACAGCGCCAACCCCGACGCCGCCAAGGCCTTCCTGGACTTCCTGTCCACCGACGAGGCCATGGCCTGCTTTGAGGCCGTTGGCTTCAGCCCCATGGCGTAAAACAGATCGGAGTTCGGAGATAGGAGATGGAAGTTGATGTGCCGCCGGAGGCGGCCGGTCCAAATCGTCCGGCTCCGCCGGACACCAAAGCTCTTATCTCCTATCTTCACTCTCCACTCTTCACTCTCTACTGGAATCAGGTGCTTGTATGGACTGGTATCCGCTTTACAACTCGCTCCGTATCGCCGCCATCTCGACGGTGGCCGTATTTTTTCTGGGGATCCTGGCGGCGTATTACATCGCAAAGCTGCCCCGGCTGGTGAAGGGCGTGCTGGATGTGGTGCTGACACTGCCCCTGGTGCTGCCCCCCACGGTGGTGGGGTGGCTGCTGCTGGTGCTGCTGGGGCCCAACCGCCCCATCGGCGCCTGGGTGCAGGCCCACTTCGGCCTGAGGCTGGTGATGACCTGGTGGTCCGCTGTCTTTGCCACGGTGGTGGTGGCCTTCCCCCTGATGTACCGTACCGCCCGGGGGGCCTTTGAGAGCTTCGATCCTACGCTGGCGGAAGCTGCGGCGACCCTGGGCCGGTCCAATATCTGGATCTTCTGGCGGGTGCGGATGCCCGTGTGCCGCCAGGGCATCCTGGCGGGGACTGTGCTGGCCTTTGCCCGGGCTCTGGGGGAGTATGGTGCCACCTCCATGATCGCCGGCTACACCCCCGGCCGCACCGCCACCATCTCCACCACCGTCTATCAGCTCTGGCGGACCGACAATGACACAGAGGCCCTCCGCTGGGTGCTGGTGAACATTGCCATCTCCGCTGTATTCCTGTTGGCAGTGAACCTGCTGGAAGCCCGCCAGAAACGGGCCGGAAAAGGGGGCAGACGGTAATGGCGCTTTCCGTGGACATCCGAAAGGCCCTGGGAAATTTTCATCTGGTGGTCCAGTTTGACGCCGGGGATGAGACGCTGGCCCTGCTGGGGGCCTCGGGGTGCGGCAAGTCTGTGACCCTCAAGTGCATCGCCGGCATTCTGACGCCGGACGAGGGACACATCGAGCTGGACGGTGTTACCCTTTACGACAGCGCCTCCAGAATCAACCTGCCGCCCCAGCGGCGGCAGGTCGGGTACCTGTTCCAGCAGTACGCTCTGTTCCCCAACATGACGGTGCGGCAGAACATCGCCGCAGCCGTGCGGGACAAGGCCCGCCGCCAAACAGAGGTGGCGGAGAAGCTGCGGCAGTTCCAGCTGGAGGCGGCGGCGGACCGGAAGCCGGGGCAGCTCTCCGGCGGGCAGCAGCAGCGGTGCGCCCTGGCCCGAATCCTAGCGTCGGAGCCCACGGCCATCCTGCTGGACGAGCCCTTCTCCGCCCTGGACAGCTACCTGAAATACCAGCTGGAACTGGAGCTGGCAGAGACACTGGGCGGATTCCCGGGCACGGTGCTGTGGGTCTCCCATGACCGGGGGGAGGTGTTCCGGAACTGCCGCCGGGTGTGCGTCATGGACCGGGGCCGGTCCCAGCCGGTGCGGACGCTGGAGGAGCTGTTCCGCTCCCCCGGCACGGAGGCCGCTGCCCGGCTCTCCGGCTGCAAGAACTATGCCGACGCCCGGCCAAGGGAGGATGCGGTGTTTCTTCCGGACTGGGGACTGACGCTCTCCTGCGGCCGTCCGGTGCCGGAGGGCGTCTGCCGGATCGGCATCCGGGCCCACCATGTTCAGCTGGCCGGTCCCGGGGCGGAAAACGCCTTCTCCTGCACGGCAGTAAAGGTGGTGGAGGACGTGTTTTCCACCATCGTGCTGCTGCGGCCGGAGGGCGCGGCGCCGGAGGCGCCCCTGCTGCGGATGGAGCTGGGCAAGGACAACTGGCAGGCGGTGCCGGACAAGGACCGCCTCACCGTCTCCGTTCCGCCGGAGGCCATTCTGCTGCTGGAATCGTGAAGGAGTGATCTACCATGTTCAAAGCCGCTGTCCTGACCGTCAGCGACCGGAGTTTCCGGGGAGAGCGCCCTGACGCGGGCGGGCCTCTGGTTGTGGAAATTCTGAAAAACGCCGGGTACGCGGTGACGGAGACCGCCATTGTCCCGGACGAGAAGGGCCGGATCGAGGCTGCCCTGCGGCAGTGGTGCGACCGGGAGCCGGTGGATCTCATCGTCACCACCGGAGGCACCGGCTTCGCCCCCCGGGATATGACGCCGGAGGCCACCCTCGCCGTGTGTGACCGGCTGACCCCCGGCATTCCGGAGGCCATGCGCTACGCCTCCATGCAGGTGACGAACCGGGCCATGCTGTCCCGGGCCGCGGCGGGCATCCGGAAGGGGACGCTCATCGTGAATCTCCCCGGCTCTCCCAAGGCGGCCAGGGAAAACCTGGAGGCCGTCCTCCCCGCGCTCGCCCACGGGCTGGAGATGCTCTCCGGACGGCCCGCCGACTGCGCCGGGCTGACGGACTGACCTGCTTTTCAAACAAACGCCGGCCTCTATATGAGGCCGGCGTTTTGCCATTCAGTCTGTGGAGGGTCGGGACGCTCTCCCCTGTTTCTCCAATTCCTCCCGCACCAGATCCGCCAAGGTGAAGCGGTCTACATATTCGTTCACAGCCGCATACAGGCCCGTCCAGAAGTCCAGGGTCGGGCAGACGCCGCACCTCTCGCAGGCGTTCTCCTCCGTCTCCAGGCAGGCCACCGGGGCTAGATTTCCCTCTGTCAGCCGGAGGATACTGCCCAGGGTATACTCCTCCGGCGCTTTCGTCAGACGATATCCCCCCAGGGCGCCCCGCCCGCTGCGGAGGAATCCCGCCTTTCCCAGCAGACCCGCGATCTGCTCCAGATACTTCATGGAAATGCCCTGCCGGGCGGCCACATCCTTCAAGGAGACGAACTCCTCCCCGCCGTGGACCGCCACATCGATCATCAGGCGCAGGGCGTACCGCCCCTTGGTCGAAATCTTCACGAAACCGCCTCCTTTTCTGTCCCATCTATTTTGCCACAGGCGCTTCCGGAATGCAAGAGACCGCCTGGATTTTCCCCGCCCCGCCGGCACCGGAAATTGACAACCGTCCGCTTTTCCCGTACAATAAAAACAACTTTTGAGCGTTATGGAGAGGAGTACCGATCATGGATTACGCAAAGGAATCCCTGCGCCTGCATTCCGAGTGGAGGGGCAAGCTGGAGGTGACGCCCCGGGCCCAGGTGGACAGCAAGGAGGCGCTGTCCCTGGCCTACACCCCCGGCGTGGCCCAGCCCTGCCTGGAGATCCAGAAGGACATCAGCAAGAGCTACGAGCTGACCCGCCGGTGGAACACCGTGGCGGTGGTCACCGACGGCTCCGCCGTCCTGGGACTGGGCGACATCGGCCCGGAGGCGGGGATGCCCGTCATGGAGGGCAAATGCGTCCTGTTCAAGGCCTTCGGCGGCGTGGACGCCATTCCCCTGTGCGTCCGCAGCCACGACGTGGACGAGATCGTGAACACCGTGGCCCTGCTGGCCGGGTCCTTCGGCGGCGTGAATCTGGAGGATATCGCCGCCCCCCGGTGCTTTGAGATTGAGCGGAAGCTGAAGGAGCGGTGCGACATCCCCATCTTCCACGACGATCAGCACGGCACCGCCGTCATCACCCTGGCGGGGCTCACCAACGCCCTGAAAGTGGTGGGCAAGCGGCTGGAGGATGTCCGAATCGTCATCAACGGTGCCGGCGCCGCCGCCGTCTCCATCACGAAGCTGCTGCTCTCCGCCGGGGCAGGGGACGTGACCCTCTGTGACCGGAAGGGCGCCATCTACGCCGGCCGCAGCGACGGCATGAACTGGATCAAGGAGGAGATGGCCCAGGTGACGAATCCGGAGAAGCGGACCGGCTCCCTGGCGGACGTGCTGGCGGGGGCTGATGTGTTCATCGGCGTGTCCGCCCCCGGCGCCGTGACCAAGGAGATGGTGCAGACCATGAACGCTGGAGCCGTCATCTTCGCCTGCGCCAACCCCACGCCGGAGATCTTCCCCGACGACGCCAAGGCCGGCGGTGCGGCGGTGGTGGCCACCGGCCGCAGCGACTATCCCAACCAGATCAACAACGTGCTGGCCTTCCCCGGCATCTTCCGGGGCGCCCTCGATGCCCGGGCCAGCGACATCAACGACGCCATGAAGATCGCCGCCGCCCATGCCTTGGCGGAGCTGGTAGGAGACGACCTCTCTGCCGACTATATCATCCCCGCCGCCTTCGATCCACGGGTGCGGGACGCGGTGGCCTCCGCTGTGGAGCAGGCCGCCCGCGCCTCCGGCGTGGCCAGAGTCTGAGTCCTCCGCTGCTGTTCACGTATGCAGAAGGCCCCGGCTGTCCTTTTGGACAGCCGGGGCCTTTTTCGTCAGGTTCAAATGTCCACGCTGGGGACCGCTTTCACCTCTCCGTCGTGGGGGCCCTCCCGGAACCAGCGGACGATCTCATCCAGCGCCTCCTCCCGGACAAAGTCGCCGCCGTGCTGAAAGATCTCCGCCATCCGGCGCTCCTGGTCCGTGGCGGCCTCTCCCCGGGCCTGCACCTGACGGACAACGGAGCCGGCCATGGGCTTCATCATCATGCGATAGAAAAAGCCCAGCTTCTCCGGTGCGTAGCCGCCCTGGAGATAGAACAGCCGCCCGCCGCTGTCGCTGTATCCCCCGTTGATCCGGGCCTCGGTCCAGAGGTCGCCGTTCCCCTGAGGCGAGACCCCCACAATGGCTGCCCCCCGGATGGTATAGCGGTCCATGGCGCTCTGGAGGCCCTTCACCGTGCCGGCCATCAGCCAGCCCATGTAGAAGATCTCCTCGCCCCGCCGCAAGCTCTTTCCGGCCTCCTTCAGGCTGTATGCCGGCACGCCGGTCCTTTCCGCCAGCATCTGGGCATACCGCTGGGTGTGCCCGGTCTGGGATGTGTAGACGATGGCTTTCATCGCTTCCCCTCCTTGTGGAACGGCGGTGGGCCGCCGGATTCATGGCTTTATTATATACGCATTCCGCCCCGGAGGCAAGGACCTGTTCCGCCGCCGGGGATTTTCAGGTCTATCCCGGCCGCGGCTCTCATAAGGTGTACCATCACGACCGAGAGGTGGACAACATGACGACTCAGACCCGCAACGAGGTGCTGCTGGAGGGGATTGCTCTGGAGGCGCCTGCACTCTCCCATGAAAACCACGGCACCCGGTTTTATCGCTTTCCCCTGCAGGTGCCCCGGCTCTCCGGCACTCCGGACACGCTGCCGGTGCTGGTGCCGGAGGCCCTGCTGACTGCGGTGCGGCTGGAGGACCCGCTCCGGGTCCGGGGGCAGCTGCGGTCCTTCAACAACCGCTCCGGCGTTGGGAATCGGCTGGTGCTGACGGTGTATGCCCAAGCCATGGAACCCGGGTCCGGAGAGCCCTGCAACCGCATTCTGCTCTCCGGCGCCCTGTGCAAGCCCCCCATCTTCCGCCGCACCCCTCTGGGCCGCAGCATCTGCGACCTGATGCTGGCGGTGAGCCGCCGGTACGGCCGGGCGGACTATCTACCGGTGATTGCCTGGGGACAGCTGGCGGTCCAGGCGGCCCGGCTCCAGGTGGGGGACACGCTCAGCCTGGAAGGCCGGGTCCAGAGCCGGACCTACCGCAAGGTCCTGGAGGACGGCACCGCCCAGGAACGGGTGGCCTACGAGGTCTCCGCCATGCATCTGCTGGAGCCGGAGGCGGCAGAGTAAGCCACCCGCCGGGCCGCCGCAGCGACGATCATGGCCCCGCAGGCCGCGCCCAGCAGCACCCAGCCCTCGCCCCCGGCCAGCTGCTCCAACAGGACCCCGTAGAGAGCCTGCCCCGCCGGCTGGGCGCATAGGGAGACGGTCAGCAGCAGAGACACCACCTTCCCCACCAGCGTGGCCGGCGTCTGAGCCTGAATGTGGGCCAGCATGGTCACGGTGAACAGCGCGGCGCAAGCCATCAGAACGAAGCCCGCAGCCGTCAGCACAGCAAAGGCCGCGACAGCCCCCACGCCTGCCAGCAGGCAGAGCCCCATGGGGATGAGGCAGACCCCGCAGGCCAGCAGCGTCAACCAGGACCGGCGGACTGTCAGCCGGGGACCCAGCAGTCCCGCTGTCAGGCCCCCGGCCAGGCTCCCTGCCGCCATGGCGGTCTGGTTGAGGCCGTACCAGGTGTCCCCCAGCCCCAAGGTCTGTTTGATGAGCACCGGCATACTCACCACCAGCAGCGCGCTCAGCAGCAGGTTGAAGGCGCTGACCAGGGCGATGTACTTCAGGATCTCCGGCCGTTCCTGCCGGAGGAAGGTCCCGCTCTCCGCCAGATCCGCTCTGGCGGTCTGCCAGACGCTGGCTCCAGTGTGTCTTGGCGTATGGGGGATCTGGATGAACAGTTCCATCACCGCCGAAGCAAAGAAGCAGGCGGAGGCCCCCGCCAGGACCGGTGTCACGCCGAAGGCACCGTAAACCAGGCTCCCCAGCAGCGGTCCCAGCAGGCTGGACAGGGCGCTGACCTGGTTGATGACGGCGTTACCGTCCACCAGCCGGTCCGGCGGGCACAGCAGGGGCATGCTGGCCTGCACCGCCGGCTGGTATGCCCCGGAGATACCATACAGCAACATCATGGCCGCCACCAGCACCGGCACCAGGGGCAGATGCCCCAAGGCCAGCGCCGTCAGGGCCACCAGGGCACAGGTGAAGAAGTCCAGCACCACCATGATCCTCTGCTTATGGAGACGGTCCGCCACCACGCCGCCCAGGGGCGTCAGCACCACCATGGGCACGAACGCCGCGGCGGAGCACAGGCCGAACAGGCTCCGGGAACCGGTGACGTCCAGCAGATACAGCGGCAGGACGAATCGCAGCACGGCGTTACCCAGCAGGGAGATGATCTGTCCAATCACCACCAAGGTGAAGTCCCGGTGAAACAGCTTTTCCCGCATCTCAATTCCTCCTCCCGTTCTCTCCTGCCAGCAGGGCCAGACCCAGCAGCCACAGACAGGCGGCCAGGTCCTGGGGCAGGATCCGATCAGTTTGTCTCATACGCTCCTCCTTTTCATACATTTGGTTGGTATGTATTTATGTGAAAAAGAAGCTGCCCTGTCGGGCAGTTTCTTCTGTTGTTTACAGCCGTTCCTGGGACAGGCGGCAAAATCGCTCCCACTGATTCAACAGCTCCTGATCCAGCAGGTCCAGGCCCATGCTCCGCAGCATCTGGTCGTATAGCTCCATGCGGCGGCGGGTCTTCTCCGGCGTGGCAGGGTAGATCATGGGATTCAGCCACACGTTTGACAGGAGAAGCAGCAGCTCCCCCAGTTCCTCCGGGTAGTCCGTCCGGATGGAGCCGTCCGCCACCGCCTCCCGCAGGACGGGCTCCATGTAGTTGGGCAGGACCTCCCCGATCATGCTCTCCAGCAGGATGCTCATCAGCTTGGGGTTCTTCAGCATATTGGGTGCCAGCACGAACAGGTCCGTCTGGTCCGAGTTCTCCAGGGATGCCCGGAACATCTTCTGCAGCTTCTCCGCTCCGGTCAGGCCGGGATCGTCCCGGACCGTCCGCATCCAGGCCTCCGTCTGCTCTCCCATCCGGTCCGCGATGGCAAGGAGGATCTCCTCCTTGCCCTTGAAGTGGTGGTAGATGGCCCCCTTGGTCAGTCCTCCCAGATTGTCAATGATGTCCTGAAGGGTGGTGTGCTCATATCCCTTTTCCATAAACAGCTTCGCGGAGACCGCCAGGATCTTTTCCACCGTCTCCTCCGGGTGCTTGTTTCGGGCCATACCGGTCCTCCCTTGTATACATACCATCAGTATGTTTTGTTTATACCATGTCTAACGTCCCCTGTCAAGGCCGTTTTCCGAAAAAGCACTGAAGCTTCGGTCCAGGCGGAGCTTCATTTGGTGCAGAAGCCGAAGGTCCCCCGCATGTCGAACAAAAACGCCAGAAAGCTTTTGGGATAGTCGATGAACTCCCCCCGGTCCACCATGTCCAGGATTTCCGGCAGCTCCGCCCAACGGGCCCGGGCCACCTCCTCCTTTTGGAGCGTCAGCTCCTCCAGGCCAAGGTCCCGCTCCACCAGGAAGAAGTCATCAAAGCCGCCGTCGAAGTTCACGGTGCAGGAGGGCCGCACTCCCGTCAGGTCCAGGGCCACGCCCAGCTCCTCCCGGAACTCCCGCTCCGCCGCCTGGCGGCTGGTCTCTCCGGCATCCACGCCGCCGGCGGCAGACACATCCCATGCCTCCGGCCAGACGGCCTTTTCCCGAGACCGCTGCTGGATCAGCAGGCGGCCCCGGCTATCGAACACGCAGATATGGACCACCACCCGGTATTCTCCCTCCCCCTTGGGGGCGTAACGCTCCGCCGTCCGGCCCAGAGGGAGCCGGTTCTCGTCGTACAAATCCACCATTTCCATTGCAAAGTGCCTCCCTGCCGCCCGTTGCGGCCTTGTTTTCCACTCTTTATCTTGACCGCCCCGCTCCCCGCTGTCAAGAGGATTCTTCCGTGTTTCCCAGAAGATGTGGCAAATCCCTCTTTACAGCGGCCGGAAAACCCGGTATGATGGCGCCATGACTTCATATTCAGGAGGATGTCCCCATGGGCTTTTCCATTGAGACCAGCGTATCCGCCGTCACTGTCTTTCTGCAGGGCGCGCTGAGCTTCTTCTCCCCCTGCGTGCTGCCGCTGGTGCCGCTGTACGTCAGCTATCTGGCCGGCGGCGCCGCTGTGGTGGGCGAGGACGGCGTCCGCCGCTATCCCCGGGGAAAGATCTTCCTCAACACCCTCTTTTTCGTGGTGGGCATCAGCTTCGCCTTCTTCCTGCTGGGGCTGGGCCTCACCGCCCTGGGGGAGTTCTTCCACAACTACCAAGTGTGGTTCGCCCGGGCCAGCGGCGTCATCATCCTGCTGTTCGGCCTGTACCAGCTGGGGCTGGGCAAGCGGACCATGCTGCTGGAGCAGGAACACCGCCTCCCCTTCCATCTGAACAAACTGGCTATGAACCCGGCGGTGGCCCTGGTGATGGGCTTCACCTTCAGCTTCGCCTGGACGCCCTGCGTGGGCCCCACCCTCAGCAGCGTCCTGCTGATGGCCTCCTCCGCGGAGTCCTCCGCTGCGGGATTTCTTCTGATCGGCGTGTACACCCTGGGCTTCGTACTGCCCTTCCTGGCAGTGGGACTCTTCACCGGCACGGTGCTGGATTTCTTCAAGTCCCACCAGAATGTGGTGCGCTACACGGTGAAGATCGGCGCGGTGCTGCTGATCGTCATGGGCATCCTGACCCTCACCGGCGCCACCGGCGGCATCTCCGCAGATCTGGCTGCCGGCTCCGGCACGGTGCAGGAAGAGCCCGCCGGGAACAGCGGCGAAGAGGCGGCCCCCTCCGGCGATTCTCAGGAGGAGCACAGCGGGGCGGACAGCCAGGAGATCCCCATGGTCCCCGCTCCGGACTTCACTCTGACGGACCAGTACGGCCAGACCCACACCCTCTCGGACTACCAGGGGAAGACGGTGTTTCTGAACTTCTGGGCTACTTGGTGCGGCCCCTGCAAGATGGAGATGCCGGACATCCAGGCCCTGTATGAGGACTGGGACGAGAACGCCGGGGAGCTGGTGGTGCTGGGCGTGGCCGGGCCCAATATCGGCCAGGAGGGCAGCGCCGAAGACATCACCGCCTTCCTGGAGGAAAACGGCTACACCTATCCCGTGGTGATGGACGAGACGGGCACGCTCTTCTACCAGTACGGCATCAGCGCCTATCCCACCACATTCATGATCGACACGGAGGGCAACGTCTTCGGCTACGTCCAGGGCGCCGTCAGCCGGGAGGTCATGGACGACATCGTGGAGCAGACCAGGACCGGGCAGCGCAGATGATCCATCCAGGCCGCCGGGGCCGCACATTCGCGGTTCCGGCGGCTTTTTCCCGTGCTGCGGAGAGCGCTTGCAAAAAAGTTGTAAACCTGCGGCAATTTGTGTTAGAATCAAATTCGTACCGCGGCCCGCTCCGGCGGCGCGGCACCCCGATAGATAGAAAGAGAAGGGGGACGCCTATGGCGCATAACGATTCTTTTGATGAACCGCGATTTGAAGCCCTCTACCGGAAGCTGTATCCGGACCTGCTCCGCTGTGCGGAGATCGCCCTGCGGACTGGCGGAAGCTGGTACGTCTCCGTCGCCGGGCGTGCGGAAGAGGTGGTGCAGGAGCTGTTCGCCTTCGCTTGGGAGCATCAGGCAGATCTTTGGAGCAGCGCCTCGCCCACGGGATGGCTGTACCGGGTCCTGCGCTATAAGGTCCTGGAGCTCCTGAAAGAGGACCGCTTCTGGCGGAAGCACCTGATCCGGGCCGCCGGCGAGATGCCCGCTTCTCCGGAGGATGATTTCCAGCAGCGGGCGGAGATCACCAGCATCCTCACGCCGGAGGAGTACGAGATCCTGCGGAAGCTCTATCTGGAGAAGTACACCTACGAGGAGCTGGCGCGGGAGATGGGGTTGAAGAAGTCCGCCCTGGCCATGCGGGTCAAGCGTTCAAAGGAGCGGTTCGTCAAACAGTGAAACCGGCACTAAAAGTTTTTTCGCCGCCCCTGTGAACAAGCGGGGCCGAAACGGTCATTATAGATACAGAGGAGGTTCCCGGAGATGCCATCAGATCGAAATACGGCGTATCCTTTCCTGGAACAAATGCGCACCGAAGAGCTGGAGGCTCTGCTCCAGCAGGAATTCACGGCTGCGGACGGCGGTGAGCCGGACGTGGACTACATCATGGCGATTATGGAGGTGATGAAGCAGCGGGATGCGAATCCCCCGGCGGCGGAGGCCGACGTAGACGCCGCATGGCGGGATTTCAAGGAAAATTATCAAGGACAGGCTTCTGCCTATGAGACTGAGGTCCTCCCGGAACGTGACTCATCCCATCTTGACCAAATCACCTCCCCTTCCCCCAAAAAGAAAAGCCGCCGGATTCTGCGGGCAGCCGTCATCACGGCCGCGTGCATTGTGATTCTGTGCGGCGCTGCCTCCGCCTTTGGGTTCGACATCCTCCAGGCGTTCGCGGACTGGACCGCGGAGACCTTTGGATTTGTGACGCCGGGGCAGGAGGAAGCGGAAGTGCCGCAGGATGATCCCTTTCTAAAGTTACGCCTAGCGGTTGCCGAAGAGTCTAGTAGCTCAATTGTTCCTAAATGGTATCCTCAAGGGACTCAACTGGATGATGATGTTCATGTTACTCATCGCTCAGATGGTACTCGAATCCAAGCCCTATACACAAGTGAAAATGGCGATTTCATAATCCGTATACAGATTTATGACAACCTTCCTGAAGAATATATCGGCGTGTACCAAAAGAACGATGAAAATGTCAAAAAACATGAGATTAATGGAATTATTCACTATTTCTATGAAAACAACCAAACGCATTGTGTTGCGTGGGTAAACAGAAATGTTGAAGTTCTGATTCAGGGGGATCTCGAGTTTGAAGACTTAGAAAAAATGACTAATTCTATATATGAGGAGTAAATATCTGTGAAGCGGAAATTTGTTCATGTATTATCTTTTATATTTTTGTTTACCTTTATTTTTAATATGGCTCCGACCGTAAGCGCCTCTTCCACACGAGCCAGCGATTATTTTGCTTTTACAGAAGTTTGGGCAACCCCTCAAGGTAATGGAAAATTTATCGTTGAATTTGACATTACTGCTACTCATAAAATGGATGTGCTTGGTGCCGACAAGATTTACATCTGGGAACAACAGTCTGATGGCAGTTACGATAATGTAAGAACATATACCAGCGGACTGACTGATACAAATACTGCTGATGCATATCGGAAAATAACGTATTATGGCACCTCCGGTGTCAAGTACTATGCAACCGTTGTCCTTTATGCAAAAGACAGCTCCGGCAGTGAAAAAATTTACAGCGATACGCGCGTCATCACCGCCTAAACCGAAAACAAATCGGGGGAAGCAATGCTTCCCCCGATTCTTTTTATTCTTTTTTACACCGTCGGATATTCGCCGTCCCACAGCACCTTGCGGAACTTCATGGGATCTGTGTTGCCCTCCGTGGAGAACAGCAGCACCTGGCTGAACCGGTCCAGGCCGATGGCCTCCCGCAGGTCCTGGTACTCGTCCGTCTCCATCAGGGCCGCGATCAGGCCCATGCCCACCGCGCCGGACTCGCCGGAGATCACCGTGGGGTCGCCCTTCACCGGCACGCCCAGCATCCGCATGCCCCGGGCGCTGACCCAGTCCGGGCAGGAGACGAAGGCGGAGACATGGTTGCGCAGAATGTCCCAGGAGAGGATGTTGGGCTCTCCGCAGGCCAGGCCCGCCATGATGGTCTTGAGATCGCCTTCCACGATCCTCGGCTGTCCATCCCCTGCCAGGGCGCCCTGGTACAGGCAGTCTGCCGCCCGGGCCTCCATCACCACGAAGGTGGGAGGATCGTTGGGAAACAGATTGGTGAAATATCCGATCACTGCTCCGGCCAAACTACCCACACCGGCCTGCACGAACACGTGAGTGGGGCGGTTGATCCCCACCTGCCGCAGCTGCTCCGCCGCCTCGTTGGCCATGGTGCCGTAGCCCTGCATGATCCAGGCGGGGATCTCCTCGTACCCCTCCCAGGCGGTGTCCTGCACCACCACGCCGTGCTTGGTCTCGGCGGCCTCCGCCGCGGCCATGCGGACGCAGTCGTCGTAGTTGACTTCCTCGATGGTGACCTGGGCGCCCTCCTTGGCGATATTCTCATACCGGGCCTGGCTGGAGCCCTTGGGCATGTGGACCACTGCCTTCTGGCCCAGCTTGTGAGCCGCCCAGGCCACGCCCCGGCCGTGGTTGCCGTCCGTGGCGGTGAAGAAGGTGGCGTGGCCGAACTCCTGGCGGAATGCCTCGCTGGTCAGGTAGTCGTAGGTCATCTCGCTGACGTCCCTGCCCATCTCCTTGGCGATGTACCGGGCCATGGCGAAGGAGCCGCCCAGCACCTTGAAGGCGTTGAGGCCGAAGCGGAAGGACTCATCCTTCACGAACAGGTCGCCCAGGCCCAGGTACTTGGCCATGCCGTCCAGCCGGGCCAGAGGCGTGATGGAATACTGGGGAAAGCTGCTGTGGAAGAATCGAGCCTTGGCCACGTTCCCCAGGGACATGATGGAAAGCTGCCGGTCGTCGCTCTTGGGCATCCGATTGGCGACCCATTTGATCGAATCTCTCATAATCCTCACCATACAAAATTTTTTAGTTTCACAAATTTTTTGTTAGATTTCATATTCATCATACCATAGTTCCCCCGGTTGTCAAGGGGGTTTCCGGATTCCACGGCATTTTTTCACAGCCGAAAATTCCCCTCTTGACAAATACCCCCCAGGGGTATATAGTAGGTCTCAGAAAGATTACCCCCGGAGGGTATCTCTCCGGCAGATTGGAGGTTCCTATGCGAGAAGAAAAATACGACATCTCCGGGATGCACTGCGCCGCGTGCAGCGCGTCCGTGGAGCGGGTCACCCGGAAGCTGCCCGGCGTGGCGCGCAGCGAGGTGAATCTCACCACCGGTATCATGACCATTGCATACGATGAAAGTCAATGCACCCAGGAGCAGATCGTGGCCAAGGTGGAGAAGGCAGGCTTCGGCGCCGCCCTGCACCTGGAGCACCCGGCCCCCGCCACGGTCCAGAATGCCGAGGATGCAGAGACCGCCGCCCTGAAGCGGCGGAAGATCGAGCTGATCGCGGCGGCGGTGTTCTCCGCGGTGCTGCTGTATGTGTCCATGGGGCAGATGCTGCCCTTCGGGCTGCCAGCTCTGCCCCTGCCGGACCTCTTCTCCATGCACACCCATCCCATGAATTTCGCGGTGCTGCAGCTGATCCTGGCCGTGCCGGTGCTGTACTGCGGCCGGAACTTCTTCCAAGGGGGCTTCAAGTCCCTCTTCCACGGCAACCCCAACATGGACTCCCTGGTGGCCATCGGCTCCGGCTGCTCCTTTGCGTACAGCCTGGTGATGACCTTTCTGATCTCCGACGATCCCAGCTACGTCCACAATCTCTATTATGAGTCCGCCGCCGTGGTGCTGACTCTGGTGTCCCTGGGCAAGTTCCTGGAGAGCCAGAATATGCAGAAGACCAAAGGCGCCATCACCGCCCTGATGCAGCTGTCCCCGGACACCGCCATCCTGGCGGACACGGGCCGGGAGGTGCCCACCAGCCAACTGAAGGTGGGCGACGTGGTGCTGGTGAAGCCCGGCGCCCGGGTCCCGGCGGACGGCACCGTCACCCAGGGCGAGAGCAGCGTCAATGAGGCCATGCTCACCGGCGAGAGCCTGCCGGTGGAGAAGGCCGTGGACAGCGAGGTCATCGGCGGCAGCGTCAATGAGAACGGCGTGCTGTACGTCCAGGTGACCCGTACCGGCGACGACTCCACCCTCTCCCGCATCATCCGGTTCGTGGAGGACGCCCAGGGCCGGAAAGCCCCGATCTCCAAGACCGCCGACAAAGTGGCCGGTGTGTTCGTGCCGGTGGTCATGGGCATCGCGCTGCTGGCCGCCGTCATCTGGGCCATCGCCGGGCAGCCCTTCTCCTTTGTGCTGCGGGTGTTCACATCGGTGCTGGTCATCGCCTGCCCCTGTGCCCTGGGGTTGGCAACTCCCACCGCCATCATGGTAGGCACGGGCCTGGGGGCCAAGCATGGTATCCTGATCCGCTCCGGCGAGATTCTGGAGATCACCCACAGCGTGGACACGGTGGTGCTGGACAAGACCGGCACCGTCACCGAGGGCACCCCCGCCGTGACGGAGGTCCTACCCCATCGGTGTGAGGCATCCGACCTGCTGTCCGCCGCGGCGGCGGTGGAGGCGGTGTCCGCCCATCCCCTGGCAACCGCCATCACCGCCTACGCCCAAGAGCATGGCTACGGCGGCACCGCCCGGCCGGAGAGCTTTGAGAACCTGTCTGGCCGGGGCCTGAAGGCCGTGCTGGGCGGCGAGACCGTCCTGGCCGGCAACCGCCGATTGCTGGAGGAGCACGGCGTGGACGTCTCCTCTCTGGCATCTGATGCGGAGCGCCTCTCCGCCCAGGGCCAGACCCCCATGTACTTCGCCAGGGGCGGCACCCTGCTGGGCCTGATCTCTGTGGCCGATCCGGTGAAAGAGACCAGCGCCGCCGCCATCCAGAAAATGCGCGGGCAGGGCATCCGGACCGTGCTGCTGACCGGCGACAACCGGGCGGCGGCGGAGCACATCGGTTCCCTGGTGGGTGTGGACGAAGTCATCGCCGAGGTGCTGCCAGAGGAGAAGGCCGGCGTGGTGGAGCGGCTCCAGTCTCAGGGCCGCAAGGTGATGATGGTGGGCGACGGCATCAACGACGCCCCGGCCCTCACCGCCGCCACCGTGGGCTGCGCCATCGGCAGCGGCAGCGACATCGCCATCGAGTCCGCGGACATTGTGCTGATGCGCTCGGACCTGCAGGATGTGCCCCGGGCCATCCGGCTCTCCCGGCTGACCCTGCGGGACATCAAGCAGAATCTCTTCTGGGCCTTCTGCTACAACACCATCGGTATCCCCATCGCGGCGGGCCTGCTGTTCGCCTTCGGCGGCCCTCTGCTGTCCCCCATGTTCGCGGGGGCGGCCATGAGCCTCAGCTCCGTCTGCGTGGTAGGCAACGCATTACGGCTGGGCCGGGCCAAACTGTGATTTGACGGGAAACGGGAAAAAGGAGTATTCTATATGGAAGATCAGACTTTGCAGGCAGTCCCCGCCGCCGAGGCACCGGCGGAGGAGACAGCGGCAGGCTGTCCCTGCCGCCACAAGCACCGGGAGGCCCCGGAGTACGACTCCCTGATCCGGCGGCTGAACCGGATCGAAGGCCAGGTCCGAGGCGTCCGGGGCATGGTGGAAAAAGAGTGCTACTGCACGGACATCCTCACCCAGGTCTCCGCCATCCAGTCGGCGCTGAACGCCTTTTCCCGGGAGCTGCTCAGCAACCATATTCACTCCTGCGTGGTGCAGGACATCCAAAACGGACATCTGGAGGTCGTGGACGACCTTCTGGTCACCATTCAAAAACTGATGAAATGAAAAGGAGCACTCAATATGACTACGATTTCTGTCCCCGATATGATGTGTGAGAACTGCGTCAAGCGCATCACCAACGCCCTCACCGCCGCGGAGCTGAAGTTCTCCGTTTCTCTGGACACCAAGACTGTCACCATCGACGGCTGCGACAACTGCGTCAAGACAGCCGTCAGCGAGCTGGAGGATCTGGGCTTCACGCCGGAGGTCCGCTGAATCCCTTGAAAACAGAGGGGGTTCCCCAACAGGTCCCGCGTCTGAACAGACAGGCGCGGGGTCTGTTTTTTTGCGTCGGTTTTATGTCACCAATTTGTTACTTTTTTTATTTTTTCTCCAGACTTTTGCACAGCTCGACCGCGTTGTTTTTCTGCAAAGTGGGAGACATAACACCGTAACCCCCACAAAAACTTGACAAAAGTGGGAAGCCGGTGTATACTAGCCCCAGTTTTCCAATCGGTAACAAAAGTTACAAGTTGTTTTCATTCAGGAAAACACCGAGGTATAGACCTTCCAAAACCAGGGAAGACTGGCATGGAAGACCTTTTCTGAGGAGGTATCTGATTTTGAACACACATGCTTTTGAGAAAAAGCTGCACAGCCTCAAGGCCCGGTTCGGTCTGCAGCTCTTTGTGCTGGCCGCCGTTGTCTGCACCAGCTGGATCGTCACCGATCACGCAAACGCCGTGTATATTCTCACCGGTCCGGAGGACGCCGCCATCGTGCTGAACGAGGAGGAAGTCCGGGAGGGCGAGATGTCCTCTCAGCTGGTGTACCTCTCCAGCGGCCAGAGCGGCTATGACATGTCCCTGGCCGCCGGACAGGAGGTCACGGTCACGCACGACGGCAGCACCGTCACCGCCAAGGCCCGCAGCGAGACTGTGGCAGAGCTGCTGGAACGGCTCCACATCACCCCCAGTCCCCTGGAGATGGTAGCCGTGGATCTGGACGAGGACAGCGCCGAGCTGACCATTGCCTCCGAGCTGACCTATTACGACCAGGTGGAGGAGCCCGCCACCTACGAGACAGTGCGGGTGGCCAATCCCTCCCTGCCCAAGGGCACGGAGAAGGTGGTCCAGGAGGGCGCCGACGGCGTCCGCACCTCCATCTATGAGGTGGTCTGGTCCGGCGGCGAGGAGATCTCCCGCCAGTTCGTGGAGGAGCTGGAGAGCACCGCCGTGAATGAAGTCGTGGAGTACGGCACCGCCGTCGCCTCCACCAGGGCGGGCGTTGCCAGCGTTTCTAAAAACGCCGACGGCAGCGGCATCCTGACCCTGACAGACGGCACCACTCTGAACTTCTCCGGCGTGAAGTCCATGACCGCCACCGCTTACACCGCGGGCCACGGCGGCGCTGACTACACCACCGCCACCGGCACTCTGGTCAAGGTGGGCACCGTGGCTGTGGACAAGAACGTTATCCCCCTGGGCACTAAGATGTATATCGTGGCGGCCGACGGCTCCGTGGTCTACGGCACCGCCGTGGCGGCGGATACCGGCGTGCGGGGAAATATCGTGGACCTGTACTACGACACCTATCAGCAGTGCATCAACTTCGGACGGCGGACGTGCAATGTCTATATCCTGGAGTGATGAAACTGCCCGCAGAGGCACATTCTGAAAAGAGGTCCCCCGCCAAAAGCGGGGGACCTCTTTTCAATCGCGCTCACAGCCGCTCCAGCAGGGGCGGAAGCTCCGGCAGGGCCCCGATGGTATAATCCGCCGGGATGTCCGGCCGGGGCGGCAGGTAGTGGGGATTGTACCAGCAAGACCGTAGGCCGACGTTCCGGGCGCCCCGGATGTCGGAGGTCAGGCTGTCCCCCACCATCATGGCCTCCGCCGCATCAAAGTCCGGGATCGCCGCAAAGCAGGCGTGGAAGAAGGCCGGGTTGGGCTTATAGGCCCCCATCTGTTCGGAGATGAAGATGTTTTGGAAATAGCGGGCGATGCCTGCGCTCTCGATCCGGCTGTTCTGGACCTCGGGAGTGCCGTTGGTGGCCAGATACAGCTCATATCTTGTGTGCAGGGCCTCCAGCAGCTCCTGGGCGCCGGGCACGAAGAAGTGGCCCTGGGCCAGTTGTTCCTCATAAAGCTGGCAGACCTCCTGCGGAGCAGCACGGATCCCCAGCTCATCAAACAGCAGCTGGAACCGCCGGACCAACACTTGGGGCCGGGTCAGCTTCCCCTCTTCCAGCAACTCCCACTGTCGGCGGTTCAGGACGTGATAACGGTCCAGAACGGCGTCCGTGGGGTCTACATGAAAGTGCCGCAGGGTCTGGGAGAGCGCCTGTCGCTCCGCCCGGTGGAAGTCCAGAATGGTGTCGTCCAGGTCCAGAAAAATGAATCGCATCTGCATCCCTCCTGGGGATTTTTTGATGCCACCAGTTTACCGGATCAGGCGGTATTTTGCAAGGACCATTCCCTCGCCGGGATGGGGTTGGCAGCCCCGCAAAAATTTGATATACTGCTGAAGAAAGGCGGGATCAGGTATGAATCTCTGTGACTACAACACCATCCGGGACCTGCTGGCCCGGCATGGGTTCCATTTCTCCAAATCCATGGGACAGAACTTTTTGATTGATCCGGAGGTGCCCCGCCGGATCGCAGAGGCTTCCGGCGCGGACGCAGGCTGCGGCGTGCTGGAGATCGGCCCGGGCATCGGCCCCCTGACGGCGGAGTTGGCCCAGCGGGCCGGGAAGGTGGTGGCCGTGGAGCTGGACCGGGCCCTGCTGCCGGTGCTGGCGGAGACCATGGCCCCCTATCCGAATGTGGAGGTCGTGCCGGGGGACGTGCTGAAACTGGACCTCACGGCCATCGCGGCAGAGAAGTTCCAGGGCCTCACGCCTATAGTCTGCGCCAACCTGCCCTACAACGTCACCTCTCCCATTCTGGAAAAGCTGGTGGAGTCCCCCTGCTTTACTGCCTTCACGGTGATGATCCAGCGGGAGGTAGCCCGGCGGCTGTGCGCCCCACAGGGCTCCTCTGAGGGCGGCTCCTTCTCCCTGTTCCTCCAGTACTACATGAAGCCGGAGCTGCTGTTCGACGTGCCGCCGGAGAAGTTTCTCCCCGCTCCCAAGGTGACCTCCGCCGTGATCCGCTGCGTCCGGCGGGAGCGGCCCGCCGTGGATGTAGCGGACGAGGGCTTTTTCTTCAAAGTGATGCGGGGCGGCTTCCTGCTGCGGCGCAAGACCCTGGCCAACAGCCTCTCCGCCGCCCTGCCGGGGATTCCCAAGGAATCCATCCAACAGGCCATCGCCGATATGGGCCTGCCTGCCGCCGTCCGGGGGGAACAGCTGACGCTTGAGGACTTCGCGGCCCTCTCCGCCGCGCTGGGGCGGGAGGCGGATGGAGATTGACTTTATCTCCCGCACCGTGTATGATATTGATACGAAAAATGCCCCTCCGCCGCGCCGGCTGGAAGATTATTCAGAAACGAGGTCATTCAAATGGCAACCATTGATCTGAGTAAATATGGTATTACTGGTACCACGGAAATTATCCGCAATCCCTCCTATGAGTTCCTGTTTGAGGAGGAGACCAAGGCCGGCCTGGAGGGCTATGACAGGGGACAGGTCACCGACCTGGGGGCCGTCAACGTCATGACCGGCATCTACACCGGCCGCTCCCCCAAGGACAAGTTCATTGTGATGGACGACACCTCCAGGGATACCGTGTGGTGGACCTCCGACGAGTTCAAAAACGACAACAAGCCCGCCTCTCAGGAGGCTTGGGATGCCTGCAAGAAGCTGGCGCAGGAGCAGCTGTCCAACAAGCGCCTGTTTGTGATGGATGTGTTCTGCGGCGCCAACCACGACTCCCGCATGGCCATCCGCTTCATCATGGAGGTGGCATGGCAGGCCCACTTCGTCAAGAATATGTTCATCCAGCCCTCTGCTGAGGAACTGGAGAACTTCGAGCCTGACTTCATCTCCTACAACGCCGCCAAGGCCAAGGTGGAGAACTATCAGGAGCTGGGCCTGAATTCCGAGACCGCCGCCATCTTCAACCTCACCTCCCGGGAGCAGGTCATCCTGAACACCTGGTACGGCGGCGAGATGAAGAAGGGCATGTTCTCCATGATGAACTACTACCTGCCCCTGAAGGGTATGGCCTCCATGCACTGCTCCGCCAACACTGATATGAACGGCGAGAACACCGCCCTGTTCTTCGGCCTGTCCGGCACCGGCAAGACCACCCTGTCCACCGACCCCAAACGCCTGCTCATCGGCGACGACGAGCACGGCTGGGATGACAACGGCGTATTCAACTTTGAGGGCGGCTGCTACGCCAAGGTCATCAACCTGGACAAGGACGCCGAGCCCGACATCTACAACGCCATCAAGCGCAACGCCCTGCTGGAGAACGTGACTGTGGACGAGAACGGCCACTGCGACTTCGCCGACGACTCCGTCACTGAGAACACCCGCGTTTCCTATCCCATCGACCACATTGAGAAGATCGTGCGACCCGTGTCCGCCGGACCCGACGCCAAGAATGTGATCTTCCTGTCCGCCGACGCCTTTGGCGTGCTGCCCCCTGTTTCCATCCTGACCCCGGAGCAGACCCAGTACTACTTCCTGTCCGGCTTCACCTCCAAGCTGGCCGGCACCGAGCGGGGCATCACCGAGCCCACTCCCACCTTCTCCGCCTGCTTCGGCCAGGCCTTCCTGGAGCTGCATCCCACCAAGTATGGCGAGGAGCTGGTAAAGAAGATGCAGAAGTCCGGTGCCAAGGCCTACTTGGTGAACACCGGCTGGAACGGCACCGGCAGGCGCATCTCCATCAAGGATACCCGCGGCATTATCGACGCCATTCTGGACGGCTCTATTCTGACTGCTCCCACCAAGACCATCCCCTACTTCAACTTTGAGGTGCCCACCGCTCTTCCCGGTGTGGACCCCGCCATCCTGGACCCCCGGGACACCTACCCGGACGCCGGCGAGTGGGATACCAAAGCCAAGGATCTGGCCTCTCGCTTTGTGAAGAACTTCTCCAAGTATGCCGCCAACGAGGCGGGCAAGGCCCTGGTAGCCGCCGGCCCCAAGGCGGAGTAAGTAAAAAACGAAAAGCCAGATCAGGGTGCCGCTTCCGCGGCGCCCTGATCTTGTCGAACTAGCTGCCGCTTGTTCGACACAACCGCAAGGCCGCTCTGCAAACGCAGAGCGGCCTTGTTTTGCCAGTATGACAGGATTTTTACCGAATGTACTCCCCACACTCCGGGCAGTAGTGGGGAATGCCGCCCCGGGGATCCCAGTGTCCGCCGCAGTACGGACACCGGAAGAACAGCAGCGTCTGGAGAACATCCGCCATAACAACCACCGCTCCCGGCCACAGCAGCCATCCAATCTCCAGAAACACGCCGATGAGCATCAGGACGAATCCGGCAATCAGCCCCACCCACAGCAGCGTATAACTCTTCTTGTAGTCCATGGCCGCCCTCCGTTCAGTCCAGGGGCTTCTTGCAATAGGGGCAGGTTTTGGGCAGGGTCCGCTTGGGCAGATCCCGCTTGCAGTGGGGGCAGTGGTAGAAGAAATTCATCTGAAGCGTCCCAACCAGCACACAGATGATGCCCAGCACGCCGATGACGGTTCTGCCGGTGATCCCGCCGATCAGCATCACCAGAATGCCGCCGATGCCCAATATCCGCATCAGCCAATAGCTCGTCTTATAGTTCAAGCCTGTTCACCTTCTTTCCAACCGGGGCTCCGGGGTTTTTCAGGTCCGATCCGGGAATTTTTCGCAGAGCCGGTCCAGTTCGCCGATCAGCGCCTCCATCTCCTTCTGGTCCATGGTGCAGGTGATCTCAGCGGTGTCGTCCCCGTCCATGGTGTTGGGCAGATAGAAGGACACCACCACTTCAAAGGTCCCGTCTCCCAATGCCCGGGCGCCGACGGAGAAGTAAAAGTTCTCCTGAAAGTCACTGACGTACACATCCCGGATTCCAGCCTTCAGCACTTTCAGCCCGGCGCTCATGCTCTGGAGCTCGTGGGTCAGCAGGCAGCTGTTGGAATCCTTCACCACGTCTCCGTCCTCCTTGTTCCAGGTGGCCCGGAGCACCAGCCAGTTCCGGTCGTCACTGGTGGGGTCGCCGCCGTCCGGCGGAAATTCATAGTTCACGATATCCAGCCTCAGGCTGGACTCCTCATTGCGGAAGAGCATCTGGGGTTCTCCTTTTCAGTCGTTGTGATGGGCGGCGTAAAACGCGTCGTAGTCCGCCAGCTGCTTCTGCAGCAGGGCCGGGGTGTCCAGCCCATAGGGACAGCGGGACTTGCAGGCGTTGCAGTGGATGCAGTTTTTGATCTGGTGCATCTTCTCCCGCCACTCGTCGCTCAGATAGGGCTTATAGGGTGCCCGCCGCAGCAGCTGGGCCATCCGGGCCGCCTGGGGGATGTCGATGCCGGCGGCGCAGGGCAGGCAGTAGCCGCAGGAGCGGCAGAAGTCCCCCGACAGCTCCGTCCGGTCGTGGTCGATCACCGCCTGGAGCTCCGGCGTCATGCGGGGATTCCGCTCCGTCAGCTCCAGCCACTGGTCCAGCTCCCACTCATGCTGGATGCCCCAGATGGGCACCACGTCTGGATGCTCCTGCATAAAGGCGTAGCAGGCCTCCGCATTGTTCAGCAGGCCGCCGGAGAGGCCCTTCATGGCGATGAAGCCCATGTCGTGCTCCCGGCACAGCTCCACCAGCTCCAGGTCCTTCTCCGTGGCCAGATAGCAGAAGGGGAACTGCAGCGTCTCAAAATTGCCGGACTCAATGGCCTCGTGGGCCACCTTCAGCCGATGGTTGGTGATGCCGATGTGGCGGATGTAGCCCTTCTGCTTGGCCTCCAGTGCGGCGGCAAAGGGCCCGTCCGGGTCATGGATATCCGGCAGCACCGCCGGATTGTGGAACTGGAACAGGTCGATGTAATCCGTCCGCAGGCTGCGGAGGCTCTGCTCAATGTGGGCCTGGACCGTCTTTTTGTCTCCTCCGCCGCTCTTGGTGGAAATCACCACGTTCTGCCGCACGTCGTGGAGGGCCTCTCCCAGTTTTTCCTCGCTGTCAGTGTACATATTCGCGGTGTCGAAATAGTTGATTCCCGCCTCACAGGCCCGGCGGACCAGCTTCACTGCATCCGCCTTGGAAATCCGCTGGATGGGCAGGGCACCGAACGCCGTCTTGGTCACCAGCAGGCCGGTACGGCCCAGTCTGATTTTCTCCATAATAGTTCCTCCTTCCCGCACAGAGCGGGTCACTCCCCTGCATTGGATTGTATCACATTTTTCCAGGTTTGCAAACCGCAAATCCTGTGATATGATAGAAGCAGAATATCGCTTCGGAGGGACATGATCTCCCGTCCGGGACCCCGGCACCCCTGTCCTCAGCCTATTGGGGTCTCGCCCGGCAGGTCGGGCCCCGGATGGGTGTCCGGACGGTCCCGGCGGGGGATTGGGACAGAAACAGAGGAGGCGCCCTATGGCACAGAATGAGCTCCATTTGAAAGTGACGCTGCGGATTTACAGCGACGATGACCAGCGCTGCTTCGGCCCCGGCATCGCCACCCTGCTGCAGCGGGTGCGGGAGCACCACTCCCTCCGGGCCGGAGCCGCCTCTATGGAAATGGCCTACTCCAAGGCGTGGCGTATCATCCGCACAGCTGAGACAGTGTTTGGGTGCAAGCTGCTCTCCTCCACCATCGGAGGTGCCCACGGCGGCGGCGCGGTGCTGACGCCGGAGGCGGAGCGCCTTCTGGCGGCCTATGAGGCCTACTGCGCCGATGTGGGCACCTACGCCCAGGGGAAATTCGAGGATGCCTTCCGCTTCTACCGGGATCTGGACCATCGGCCATGACCCGGTGCGGCGTGAGCCGCCGTGCCTGCCCAGGAGTTATCCTCTCTGAACAGGAAAACGGGACCGGAGCCTATGCGGCTCCGGTCCCTCCGTGTTTTGCGGCGCTTACGTCCGGGGACGGGTGGGATCCTCCTCCGTGGGGCTGGGGATCGGATGCTCCTTGTGGGCCACCATGGCCTGGATCAGCTCCACGGTCCGGCCCAGGCCCAGATAGCTGGAATCGATGCAGAAGTGGTAGCTGTCCACACTGCCCCACTTCTTGGAGGAATAGTACTCGTAATAGGACGCCCGGCGCTTGTCGGTCTTGAGGATCAGCTGGCGGGCCTTCTCCGGCGTGAGGTTCTGCCGCTGGGCCACGCGCTGGATACGGACCTCCAGGGGTGCGCTGATAAACAGGCTCAGGTGGTTGGGATAGTCCGCCAGGGCGTAGTCCGCGCACCGGCCGATGATAACGCAGGGCCCTTGGTCCGCGATGTGCCGGATGGTGTTGAAAGTCGCCAGATACACCTGTTGTTCCAGAGAGTCACCCACACCGCTGCCGGGCAGGGCAAACATATAGGAATCCATGGCGATGGAGTACAGGAGGCTCTTGGGCCGCTCGTCGAAGTTTTCAAAAATCTTCTCGCACAGGCCGCTCTTCTTGGCGGCCTCCTGCAGCAGCTCCTTGTCATAGAAGGGAATGCCCAGCTCCTTGGCCACGCGGATGCCGATCTCCTTGCCGCCGCTGCCAAACTGCCGGCCGATGGTGATGATGGTTTTCATAGAGAACCCTCCTCTCCTTGTTGGTTTTATTATACCGCAAGAAGAGGCCGCCGTCAAACAGTACCGGGCGGACCGTCGCCGGAATCGCCCTCATCCGGCGGAAGGGGATGCCAGGGCTCCCGTTTTCCGGAAAAAAAGCGGCGGGCACCAGCGTCCTTCGCCGTCTCCACCAGTGCATACCAGAGGCGTCCCGCCGCGAAGAGAATCACCAGGGCCAGCAGGACGGCACCGACCTGCTCCAGGGAAAGCGACATGGCACGCGCTCCTCACTTCGTGGCGTAACAGGTCTTGAAGAAAGTCTCAAAGGCCTGCTCTTCCGGTCCCTGGTCCACGTAGATGAACAGCTTCTCATCCTCCAGCCACTCGAAGGTGTTGATGGCCAGATAGTGACGCCCATCCGGGTAGATGATGAAGGCGTCCGTGGGGTACTTATTCTGATAGGCCTTTTTGACTGCGGAACGGGGGCAGATTTCCGGATCGCCGCAGCCGGAGAGGTCCGGAACTGTGGGCACGACCACCACCGTGGGGTCCGCCCCCTCCTTCCAGCCCACGATCAGGCTGCCGTAGGTAGTCTTGCTGCCGTGGACCAAGCCGTAGTTGAACCGCTTCGCATCCTCCGTATAGGCGGCCACCAGCTGGTACTGCCCGCCGTCGGGCACCACGCTGTCAAACAGGCGGCGCATCTTCTGTTTGCTGTCCGCGCTTTTGGCCTGGTCAATTTCAGGTCCCTTGAAGAGTTTTCCGAAAATTCCCATGACAATCCCTCTTTAATATCTCAATTTTATATTGACCATTTTATTTTATCTGGTCAATATATGAGATATCATACCAAAAGAAACCGGATTGCGCAACTGGGTAATTATCAGCGCACAAAAAAAGACCGCCCATCAGCGGTCTTTTTTTGCGTTGCGCAGGGAGCCCAGATAGTTCACCAAAAATTTCACGTGCAGCGCCGCCGTCTCCTCCAGGTGCGAAGGAAACAGAAATGGCATGGATTCCGGCGCGGAGTTATAGATCAGGAGGCAGGAGAACACCAGGTTCGCCAGCACCTCAGGGGCGCAGTCCTCCTGCCGGATGTCCAGCAGCGCCATCAGGCGCAGAAAGAAATCCCGCTGCCCGGGCCGGAAATCCTGGAATCGCTCCGGCGTCAGGCGGCTGTGCAGATCCGCCTCCTCCCCCTGGGTCATCACCAGGATGCCGTTTTCCCGGTGGCGGAGGATCGTCCGGAAAAAAGACTCCACGTGCTCCTCCCAGGTCCCCTCCGGCCGGGCCAGCTCCTGTTCCAGCAGCCGGAGCAGACGGCAGCGCTGCTCCTCCATCATCTGGAGGGAAAAATCCTCCAGCGAGTCAAAAAACGTGTAGAAATAGGGCTTGGAAATCCCCACCGCCGCGGCGAGCTCCGCCAAGTGCAGCCCCTTCAGACCCTTGCTTACGGCCATATTCAGCCCCGTGTCCAGCAGAGCCTGCCGCACCCGGGCCCGGTCCTCCTCCGTATAGGTCTTGCGGGCCATGGCATTCCCTCCCCTTTTTCATCTGGTGCCAGTATAACACAATTCCCGGGAAAAGAAAACCGTTCTGCCGCGCATCCCCCAAAAAGCAACCCGGCCGCTGTGCGCGGCCGGGTTGCTTTTGAAGATCTCACGCCTCCGGCATGGGCTTGCCCAGGCGCTTGTACATGGTCTTTTTCACCGCCCGGAGGATATTCTCATACCCGGTGCAGCGGCACAGGTGGCCGGAGAGGAGTTTTCTCAATTCATCGTCCGTGTACTCCTTGCCGCTCTCCAGGATCTCCACTGCCGTCAGGATAAAGCCCGGCGTGCAGAAGCCGCACTGGATGGCCGCCTCGTCCACAAAGGCCTGCTGGATGTCGCTGAGCTCGCCGTTAGGGCCCAGCAGCCCTTCCAGGGTGCGGATGTGCTTGCCCTCCGCCCACACGGCCAGATAAATGCAGGAGTTGTATGCCTCCCCGTCGATCAGGACGTTGCAGGCGCCGCACTCCCCCACCTCGCAGCCCTTCTTCACGGAGGTCATCCGGAAGTCGTTGCGGAGCATGTCCGTCAGGCTGGCCCGCACGTCCACCGTGCGTTCCACGTCCTTGCCGTTCAGATTGAAGTGAACAGTCTGATACTGCATCACATGCTTTTCCATCACAGGTCACCTCCCGCCAGCTTCACCGCTTCGATGAACGCCCGCCGGGCGCTCTCCACCGCGATGTGCATCCGGAAATCCTTGGCCGCCCGCCAGGAGTCCCGGGGATTGATGTCCTCCTTCACCGCCTGGGCAAAGCGATCCGCCAGCTCCAGGCTCACCGGCTGTCCGGCGGCCAGTTCCTCCGCAGCCGCCGCCCGCAGGGGCACCGGCCCCGCCACGCCGAAGGCCACTCTCGCCCGCTCCACGGTCTTTTTGTCGGCGGAAAGGCGGACGTTCACAGAGGTTCCCAGGGTGGCGATGTCCATGGCATTCCGCATGGCATACTTTATATAGTGGCCAAATGTGTCAGTATAACTGTCTTTTTCGATCAGGATGGCCGTTTGGATCTCGCCGGGACGGATATCCACCTTGCCTGCCCTGATGTAGAACTCCCGGATGGGCTGGCGGCGGATACCGTCCGGTCCCGTCAGCTCCACAATGGCGTCGTAGGCGTGGAGAGTGGAGGCGGAGTCCGCGGAGGTGACACCGTTACAGGTGTTACCGCCGATGGTGCCGATGTTGCGGATCTGGGGACCGCCCACCTGGTCCACGGCCTCTCCCAAAACATGGAGGTATTTCTGGATCAGGGGATCCCGGGTAATGTGGGAAAAGCTGGTGAGGGAGCCGATCCGCAGGGTGCCGTCTGCCTCCAGGGTCACGCCCCGGAGTTCATCCAGCCCGTAGATGGAGATCAGCTCCACCCCGGCCCGCTTGCCCTCCCGCATCTGCACCAGCACGTCGGATCCGCCGGCGATGATCTGGGCATCCGGATGGGCCACCCGGAGGGCCACCGCGTCCTGAACGCTCTCCGCCTGATACAGGGCTTTCATATCATACATGAGTGGTTCCCTCCTTTAGTCTTCGATCAGCCCAGCCTCTTTGAACCCGCGGTAGAGGACATGGGGCGTGATAGGGCATGCGTCAAAGGCCACACCTGTGGCGTTCAGGATGGCGTTGCGGATGGCCGGCGCCGGCGAACAGGCCGGGGGCTCGCCCAGGGCCTTGGTGCCGTAGGGAGAGGTGGGCTCCGGGTTTTCCACGAACGCCGCCTGGAGCGTGGGATGGTCCATAAAGGTGGACAGCTTGTAGTCCAGCAGATTGTTGTTCAGGGGCTTTCCGGTCTTCTCGTCGAACTTCAGCTCTTCACTGAGGCCGTAACCGATGGCCATGGACATGCCGCCGTGGACCTGGGCCTCTGCCAGCGCCGGGTTGATGAGGGTGCCGCAGTCGTGGACGTTGACCAGATTCAGCAGCTTCACCTTGCACAGAGGGACGTCCACCTCCACCTCTGCGAAGGAGCAGCCGAAGGAGTAGGCGTTGGACTTGATCTGGGCCGTGGTCTCGGCGGTGATGTGCTGGCTGTGCTCCAGAGAGTAGAGGCTCTCTGTGGCCAGCTCGCCCAGAGTCTTGAGGATCCGGCCGTCCTCCTTGCGGATGATTTTGCCGTCCACCAGATCCAGAACAGACACCGGCATCCGGGTCTGCTCGTGGGCGATCTGCAGAATCCGCTCCCGCAATGCTTGAGCCGTCTGCATGATGCTGAAGCCGCCGATGTACGTCTGCCGGGAGGCGTAGGCACCGGTGCCGAAGGGCGTCACGTCCGTGTCCTGGGTGGACACCACATGGACGTCCTCCACCGGGATACCCACCGCGTCCGCCACCATCTGGGAATAGGCGGTGTCGCAGCCCTGTCCAATCTCCGTCTCACCGGTCTGGAACTGGAGGGAACCGTCCTGGTTCAGCACCATCCGGCAGGAGGAGGACTCCAGCGAGATGGGCCACACAGCCGTGTTGTACCAGAACACCGCAAGGCCCACGCCCCGACGGACAGGGCCAGTCTGGTTCTGGTATTCCCGATATTTCCGCTGGTAATCCAGCATCGCCATTCCCTTGTCCATGCACTGGTTGAAGGTGTCGGCGTACAACTCGTTTCTGGAGAAGCCGTCGGTATACCCCACCGGCATCAGATTCTTCCGGCGGAATTCCATAGGCTCCATCCCGATAGCCTGACAGATATCGTCGATGTGGCACTCCCCGGCCCACATGGCCTGGGGGATCCCATAACCACGCATGGCGCCGGCGGCGGGGCGGTTGGTGTAGACCGTCCAGCAGTCGCACTCCAAATTGTCGCAGGGGTAGAGCTGGGGGAAGGCGCCCATGCCCTTGGCCACGATGCTGTGGCCGTGGGAGGCGTAGGCCCCCTGGTTGGACCAGGCCTCAAACTTCCGGGCCACCAGGGTGCCGTCCGGCCGGACGTAGGAGATGATGTGGGTGCGGATGGCGTGGCGGACCCGGTTAGAGACAAAGGTCTCCTCCCGGCTGCACTCCAGATGCACCAGCCGTCCCCCCACCTGGGTGGAGAGCCAGGCGCACAAAGGCTCGTACAGAGCGTCCTGCTTGTTGCCAAAGCCGCCGCCGATGTAGGGCTTGATGATCCGCACCTTGCCCCAGGGCAGACCCAGTGCCTGCCCCACCACCCGGCGGATGATGTGGGGGATCTGGGTGGAGGTGACCACCACCACCCGGCCCGCCTCCTCATAGGCGAAGCAGCCGTGGTTTTCAATGTGGCAGTGCTGGACAGTGGGGGTGTCGTACCAGCCCTCCACCCGGATCAGGCCCGGCTCCTGGATGGCGGTCTGATAGTCGCCTCTGCGGATATCTGTGTGCTTCAGAACATTGCCGGGGCAGTCCTCGTGGATCTGTGGGGCATCCGGCTCCATGGCCTTCTGCACGTCCAGAACGAAGGGCAGCTCCTCATACTCCACCTTCAGCGCCCGGACGGCCTGAGCGGCAGCTATCTCGTTCTCCGCGATGACGGCGGCGATGTCGTCGCCGTAATACCGCACGTGACGGTTCAGCAGCAGCCGGTCCGCCACGTCCTGGTGGGCGGGCTCTGTGGACCAGGGGTGTCCCGCTGTGGGAAAGCGGTAATCGGGCACGTTGAAGCAAGTCAGGACCTTCACCACACCGGGAACGGCCTCAGCCTCCGTAGTGTCGATGGACTTCACGTAGCCGTGGGCGATGGTGGCGTGCAGGATCCTGGCCACCAGGGCGCTTTGATCGCACAGGTCCGCCACATACTTGGCGCGGCCCGTGGCTTTTTCATAGGCGTCCACACGGGTGACGCTTTTGCCGACGCTTTTGCTCATCAGGCAAGCCTCCTTTTTTGATCAAAGTTCCGCCGCCCATTGACTGGACACGGCGAAAGCGGATATACTACTGATAAAATGAGGTGATGGATGTGGAAAACAAGCCGAAAATCGGTTGTGTGGTCATGGCCGCCGGCAACGCCCGGCGGTTTGGGGAAAATAAGCTGGCCGCCCAGCTGCGGGGCAGGAGTCTCATCCTCCGGGCGCTGGAAGCCGTCCCGGCCGAGAAGTTTGACAAAGTCGTGGTGGTGACTCAATACCCGGAGGTCATGCGGCTGGCCGGGGAGTTCCACTTCGCCGCCATCCACAATCCCCACCCGGATTACGGCATCAGCCACACCATCGAACTGGGCCTGACGGCTCTGCGGGACTGTGACGGGGTGCTGTTCCAGGTGAGCGATCAGCCCCTCCTGCGGCGTGAGAGCGTGGCAGAGCTGGTGGACCGCTGGCGCACCCGGCCGGAGAAGATCGTCGCTCTGGGCCACGGCGGCGTGCGGGGCAATCCCTGCCTCTTCCCTGCCCGGTTCTTTCCGGAGCTGCTGGAGCTGCGGGAGGACCACGGCGGCAACACCGTTATCCGGCGGCACGAGGCGGATCTCCTCCTTCTGGACGTCCCGGCGGAGGAGCTCCGCGACGTGGATACCGCCCAAGCCCTGGAGGAATTGAAAGCGGAGGAGCAGGTATGAATCCAACCGTCTATGAATTCGATGCGGTGATCCGGAAAGTTCCGGACATCGACGGAGCCTATGTAGAATTCCCCCATGACGTACAGGCGCTATTCGGTAAGGGCCGAGTCAAGGTGGCTGCCACCTTTGACGGCGTCCCCTACGCGGGGAGCCTGGTGCGGATGGGCACTCCCGGCCACATCCTGGGGATGCGCAAGGACATCCGGGCCCAAATCGGGAAGCAGCCCGGAGACACCGTCCATGTGACAGTGCGAGAGCGGGGGTAACGCAGATTCGGACAGGCCGCGGCGGAAGTACCGCCGCGGCGCTTGTTATTTACGGCTGTAAGGCGTGCCCTCCAGGGGCAGACTGGTACGGAACTTGCCGTCGTAGCGGTAGTAGGCGTCCGCAATGGCTGGGGCTGTGGGGATGGAGGTGATCTCGCCGATGCCGATGGCGCCGCAGGCCACGTTCAGTCCCGCTTTTTCCACGATGATGGGGGTGATCTCCGGGATCTGGTTGGCCCGGAACAGGCCCAGCGTGCCGTATTTGGCGGTGGGCCTGCAGTCCGTGAGGGGATACCGCTCCGTCAGGGCAAAGCCCATGCTCATCACCACGCCGCCCTCGATCTGCCCCTCGATGGACAGGGGATTCACGGCCTTGCCCACATCGTGGGCAGCCACCATCTGGCGGATTTTCCCCTCGTCGTCCAGGATGCACACCTGGGTGGCGTAGCCGTAGGCCACGTGGCTGACGGGGTTGGGCACCGGGGCCCCCAGGGGGTCCGTCTTGCCCAGGTATTCGCCATAGAACTCCTGACCGTTCAGGGCGTCCAGACCGCCGGAGGCCCCCATGGCCTCCTTCAGATCCTGGCAGGCCCGGCGGACCGCCTCGCCGGTGAACAGCGTCTGGCGGGAGCCGGAGGTGGTGCCGGAGTCCGGCGCGCAGTAGGTGTTGGACCGCTCGTAGACGATCCTGTCCCGGGGAATGCCTGTCTGCTCATAGACCATCTGGGTCAGTACAGTCCCCAATCCCTGGCCGATGCAGGAGGCGCCCGCGAAAATGTGGAGCTTTCCATCCTCCACCACCAGGCGGCACCGGCCGGTGTCCGGGATGCCCACGCCCACGCCGGCGTTCTTCATGGCGCAAGCCAGGCCCACGTACTGGTTATTCTCCACATAGGGCTTCACCGCCTCCAGCGTCTCCACCAGGCCGGTGGAGTTGTCTACGATCTGGCCGTTGGGCAGCTCCTGTCCCGGGCGAATGGCGTTGCGGTAGCGGATCTCCCAGGGGGTAATGCCCACGATGTCCGCCATCTGGTTTAAGAGGCTCTCGATGCAGAAGCAGGTCTGGGTGACACCGAAGCCCCGGAAGGCCCCGGCGGGGGGGTTGTTGGTATAATAGGCCCAGCCGTCGATCTCAAAATTCTGGTAGTTGTAGGGACCGGCGGCGTGGGTGCAGGCCCGCTCCAACACCGGCCCGCCCAGAGAGGCGTAGGCCCCGGTGTCGGCGATGACCTCGGCGGCCACGCCCTGGATGATGCCGTTCTCGTCGCAGCCGATGGAGAACTCCATCTCCATCGGGTGGCGCTTGGGGTGGATCAGAATGCTCTCCGCCCGGGTGAGCTTCACCTTCACCGGGCGCTTGGTCAGGTACGCGATCAGGGCGGCGTGGTGCTGGACCGTCACGTCCTCCTTGCCGCCGAAGCCGCCGCCCACCAGGCAGTTGCGGACCTTCACTTTTTCCGCCGGCAATCCCAGCATCCCCATGGTCTCGTGCTGGGTGTCGTAGGCGCCCTGGTCTGTGGAGAGGATCATGACCCCGTCCCCGTCGGGATAGGCCACGGCGCACTCCGGCTCCAGGAAGGCGTGCTCCGTCCAGGGTGTGGAGAAGTGCTGGGTCAGCACATGCTTCGATTTGGCGATGGCCTCTGCCGGGTTGCCCCGCTGGATGTGCTTGTGGGTCAGCAGGTTCCCGGTCCGGTGGACCAGGGGAGCGTCTGGCAGCATGGCCTCCCGGGGACTGCGGACCATGGGCAGCTCCTCATAGTCCACTTTCACCAGGGCCTTGGCCTGGGCCAGGATCTCCGGTGTCTCCGCCGCCACCAGGCAGATGGCGTCACCCAAGTAATGGGTGATATCCCCCACGGCGATCATGGTGTCCCAGTCTTTCACCAAATGGCCCACCTTGTTCTGCCCGGGGATGTCCTCCGCCGTAAAGACCCCCACCACACCGGGCAGGGCCCTGGCCTCCTCCGTGTGGATGGCCAGCACCCGGGCCCGGGGGTATTGGGACCGGACGGCGCTGCCGTAGATCATGCCGTCCAGATAGATGTCGTCGGGATAGATGCCGGTGCCGGTGACCTTCTCCTCCACGTCCACCCGGGGCACCCGCTGCCCCAGGGACCAATCAGCGGGAGCCGGCGGCACCTCGCCCTTGCGGAACAGCTCGGCGGCCAGCAGAATCGCATCAATGATCTTCACATAGCCGGTGCAGCGGCAGATATTGTTTCGGATGGCGTAGGCCGCCTCCTCCCGGGTGGGATTGGGATTCATATCCAGCAATCCCTTGGCGCTCATCACCATACCGGGGATGCAGAAGCCGCACTGAACCGCCCCCGCCATGCCGAAGGCGTAGGTATAGACCTGCTTTTCAAAATCGGTCAGCCCCTCCACCGTGACGATGGACTTGCCCTCCAGCTTATCGGTCTGGGGGATGCATGCCTTGGTGGGCTTACCGTCGATCAGCACTGTGCAGGTGCCGCAGGCGCCCTCGCTGCAGCCGTCCTTTACACTGGTGAGATGCAGGGTATCCCGCAGGTAGCGGAGCAGCTTCTGGTTGTTTTCCACTGTCACGGCCCGGCCGTTCACGGTAAATTTTGCCATGGCAAGTTCCTCCTTGACTGCCGTGCCCAACCCTGGTCCCACGGTCATCGGTGTTCTTTCGGAAAGGTCGACCTTTCCGCTGTCTCTATTATACAATAACTTTCTTGCCGCCGCAACTGAACTTTGTCCGGCACGCTATTTTATCTCGGAAACAACGCCACCAGACGGCAGCTCCCACCCCACGATCAGGGCGCCCTTCCGGACGGTGATCCGGGCCTTGGGCTCGATGATGTGGTTGCTGACGCCCAGGGGGAACTCCGCCGAGAGGGAGGCGTGGGAGAGGGGATACTGCACACCCTTCTCGTCAATGCCGGAGGCCGGTGCACCCAGGCAGAAGACGGAGAGCAGGCCCCACTCCACCGTCTGCTCCACAGTGATGGTCTCATTCTCCACAGCCGTCCACACAAAATCATTGTCATAGAGGTATCCCCTGGCCCCATGGCGGCGCAGATACAGCAGTGTCTGCAGATTGGCCAGGGTGTGGTCCAGCCGCCTGCCGCCGGTGCCGCCGTAAATGTAAAACTCGCCGCAGCCCTGCTCCAGCCCCGTCTTCACAGCCAGCATGGTGTCCGTGTCATCCTTCTCCACCGGCACCCGACAGACATGGTCAAAGTCCGCAGGCTGATCCATGGAGTCAAAGTCTCCCAGCAGCAGATCCGGGGTGATCCCCGCCTGGCGGCAGGCCAGATACCCGGCATCCGCCGCCAGCACCAGGTCCCCTGTCTGGGGCCGCTCCCGCAGGCCGTAATAGGTGCCTGCGGCAAAAATGAAGCATCGTTTCAATGGGTCCACTCCCCGTCTTCTTCATTGAGATGTCACGCGGCCGCCGTGCCGTGAAATCCAGCGGCTGTCCTTACAGCCATTGTACCATGATTCCGCGCCCATGACAAACAGAACTTCCTGACAGAAGAGCCGCATCCAGGCAGCGCCCGGACACGGCTCCTCCGTTTACTGGATATGCTCCTCACAGAAGTTGTCCAGCACCCGATAGCCCATCTCTTCCGGCTCCGCCACCGGGAAGGTGGCGATGCTGACCGGGTCAAAGGCCGGACAGAGCCGCTTTTCCGGCTCGATCCGCAGGGCGGGCGTTCGGCTGGGGGACTTCTTCTGCGGAGCTTGTGCCTGCCGCATACAATCACCCCGGCTCTAGCATTTGTGAAATCTGCGGAATCATGCGGCGGCGTTCCCGGAAAAGCCCGGAAACGCCGCCGCATTCTGGAAACTCTATATTTTAATAATGTATCAGGTCTGCCCCTCCAGCTTTGCAAAGCGGTACAACACCGCTGCCAGCTGCTGCCGGGTGACGGGCTGGGAGAGCATCAGGTTCCCCGCCTCGTTGCCCTGCAAAAGGCCGTTTTCCACGGCCCAGGCCACTGCTTCCTCCGCATACGCGCTGGGGATGTTGTCCATGACTGCTTCCTCCTTGGGCCGCCAGCCGGGCCAGCCGGAGACGGCCACCTCCCGTCCGCTCCGCTGGTCCCATCTGGCTCGTGCGGTCCGGGTGTCCACATGGGTGAAGGTCTGATAGACGCCGATCCCACCGTGTCCGCCCAGATAGTATTCCGCTATCTGCCCCACCAGCAGGGGCGAGGCACCGCTCACCTGAATATCCGCCGCCCTGCCCAGCAGGTGCTGGCTGGCTCTGGCGCCGCCCATCTTCTGATTGTAAGAAGCGGTGCGGTACCCGCTGTTGACGGTCACCGCCCCGCAGGCGGCAGTGCGGATCCGCTCCAGCAGCTCCACCAGATCCGTGTCGATCTTCACCAGGTCTGCCCCGTCCCGGCAGGCGAACTCCCGCACCCGGAAGTGGGGGGACAGCAGCTTGTCCCCCTCCCGGGCAAGGCTGTATGTCCCCACGCTCATTCCCGGGCCCGCTTTTCCGCCTGCGTGCCGAAGTAAAAAGCGATCACCACGGTGAACACGGTCAAGAACTGCTCCGCGGTCACCCGGCCCGTTCCGGCCATGGCAGCAAATACCGCCGTCAGAATCACCGTCACCAGACTCTTCACCGTCAGCAGGCTGGCCAGGCGCTGTGTCAGCAGCTCCATCTCAGTCCTCCTCCGTCAGCACATCGCCCCGCAGGCGGTATCGCTTTCCGGCCATATAGACATAGGCGGTCTCCTGGCCCATGTCCACGTCCACCGTGCGGCCGTTCACCACATGGACCTTTTCCAGGCTGCCCACACCGTGGTCCAGAATGCCCCAGCCGTTGGCCTCGTCCGGCGTCTCTCCCGCCCGGGTCTCCAGCAGCTCCCGGGCGGAGAAGAGATTGCGGGTGGGGTCCAGGGTGAGCCCGCACCCCAGCTCCTTCAGGGCCTTGTTGGCCTCCTCCAGAGTCTTCTCTCCTCTGGTGTAATCGTACAGCACTTCCTCCAGGGTTTTCATCTTATGTACCATCCTCTCTCCGGGTTCTGCCCGGCTCAAATTTTACTGACGCTGTGGGCCGCCTCGCTGCGGACGAAGCCGATATACGCCGTGCGGGCCGTCTCCGCTGCACGCATGGCCTCCTCCACGTCGCCGTTGGTATGTTGACCCGCCAACTTTTTGGCCGTGGTCAGGGACAACGAACAGGTGGCGTACATCAGATCCATAGCCAGCCTGCTCTCCGTAGCCCGGCGCGCCGCCCGGGCCTCTGCCCGCCTGGCACTCTTCCGGGAGCGGTATTCCGCCCCAGCCGCCAGTACGGTAGCCGCCCCGGCGATCAGCGCGCAGAGCACCTCCGTTCCGATCCTGCATCCCTCCTCTCAGATCCAGCGGTAGTGGGGCCGCTCCTCTTGAAACAGCCAGTGCCGCATCCAGTCGAACAGCACGATGGCGGTCCCCGCCAGCACCACCCACAGCAAGGCGTACTTCAGGCACACCTGCCCCCACAGGTTGCCCGGCAGGCGGGAGTAGTCCCAGATGTCCAGCTTCAGCCAGACGTTCAGGATCAGCCCGGCTCCCAGCTCTGCCAAGGTAATGACGCTGCCCCCGATCAGCGCCTGGAGCCACAGGGGCCGCTCCCAGGCCATGTGCTCGTTGGCCAAATCTAGCGGCAGACTCAGCATCGCCGCCAGCAGAAACATGCTCCAGTGGGTGTGCCCCCGCCAGATCAGCTCCACCATGCAGTAGAGATCCCCGCCCATCAGCGACAGGATCAAGGCCTTGTGCCATCTCTTCACGTTCGTGTCCTCCCTGCTCTGAAATTCGCTTGGCTTCAACCGCTATCGTGCCTTTCCGGCGGCTCCGCTATGCATAGCCGGAGCCGTCAACCATATCCTTTATTTCCCGGCCGGCGCGCACGGCGGCGTGCAACGCGGCGGAAATTTCTTTTCCCGCCTTCCTCTCTTCCAGGTTATATGCATCTCTCCCTCCGCTCACCACAAAAAGCGCCGCGGGCAGGAATGCCCGCAGCGCAGAGAAAACGCCCCGGCGCCGTAACCGGTGCCGGGGCATCTGTATTTGATCTGTTCCTTCGGAAATCAGTCCTCCGCCATCTTGCGGTACTTCTGGTACCGCGCCTTGACGTCGGCGATCTCCTTCTGGTACAGGGCGTCCGCCCGCTCGGGGAAGTTGTTCTTCAGAGAGGCGAAGCGGTTCTCGCCCATGAGGAAGTCCATGAGCTTGTCAGTATCGGGCGCGGGAGAGTCCAGCTGGAAGGGGTTCTTGCCCTCGGCGATGCGCCGGGGATCATACCGGTACAGGTGCCAGTAGCCGCACTCCACCGCCTTCTTCATCTCGTCCTGGGTACAGCTCATGCCGGCTTTGATATGCTGCTCCAGGCAGGGGCAGTAGCAGATGACGATGGCGGGGCCGGGATAGGACTCCGCCTCCCGCAGGGCCTTCAGGGTCTGGGCCTGGTCATAACCCATGGCCACCTGGGCCACATACACATAGCCGTAGGTCATCAGGATGGCGCCCAGGTCCTTCTTGGCCACCTGCTTGCCGCCGGCGGCGAACTTGGCCACGGCGGAGGTGGGGGTGGACTTGGAGGACTGGCCGCCGGTGTTGGAGTACACCTCGGTGTCCAGCACCAGCAGGTTCACATCCCGGTTCTGGGCCATGACGTGATCGATGCCGCCGAAGCCGATGTCGTAGGCCCAGCCGTCGCCGCCGATAGCCCAGATGGACTTCTTGGAGAGATACTCACGGTTCTCCAGGATGTAGGACACATCTTCGGTCTGCTCGCACTTCTCCAGGGCGGCGATCAGGGCGTCGGACACGGCGCGGGACTTCTCTCCGTCGTTCCAGTTGTTGATGTAGTCCTCGATCTCCGCAGGGGCGATGCCGGCGTCCTTCATGCTCTCCAGCCGGATCAGCAGCTCCTTGCGGATGGCATCCTGAGCGTGGAAGAAGCCGTAGGCGAACTCGGCGTTGTCCTCAAACAGGGAGTGCTCCCAGGCGGGGCCGCGGCCCTGGCTGTCCTTGCAGTAGGGCAGGATGGGCGCGCCGCCGGAGATGGCGGAGGAGCAACCTGCGGCGTTGCCCGCGTACATCCGGTCGCCCACCATCTGGCTCAGCAGCTTGATGTAGGTGGTCTCGGCGCAGCCGGCGCAGGCGGCGGAGAACTGGAAGTACGGCTTGGCGAACTGCATGTTCTTGACGGTCTTGCTGTTGATCACATCCTTCTTCAGGTACTTGTCGTTCATGGCGACCTCGTCGAAGTTCGCCTGTTCGGACTTCATCTCCTCGAAGGGGGTCATCACCAGGGCGTCCGCCGTCTTGTCGCTCTGATTGGCCGGGCAGGCGGTCAGGCACACGCCGCAGCCCAGGCAGTCATAGGGAGAGACCTGCATCCGGAAGAAGTAGCTGGGGGCGTCCTTGCCCAGGCCCTTGGCGGGCACGGTCTCAAAGGACGCGGGCACCTGGGCCTTCTCCTCCTCGGCCAGCAGCACGGGCCGGATGGCGGCGTGGGGGCAGCACATGGCGCAGCGGTTGCACTGGATGCAGCTCTCCGCGTTCCACTTGGGCACCTTGGTTGCCACGCCCCGCTTGGAGAAAGCGGAGGTCCCGTTTTCCCAGGTACCGTCCAGCACGCCGTGCTTCTGGAACACAGACACAGGCAGCTTGTCGCCCTGCTGCCGGTCCATGGGCAGCACGATGTCACGGACAAAGGCAGAGGCGTTCTTGGGCTCGGCCATGGGAGTGTCAGGCGCGTCCGCCCAGGAGGCGGGGATCTCCACCTTCACAGCGGCGCTGATGCCCAGATCCACGGCCTTGTCGTTCAGATCCACAATCTTCTGGCCGGCCTTCTTGAAATAGGAGTTGTAGTTGTTCTTCTTCATGTCCTCCACGGCCATATCCAGGGGGATGACCTTGGTCAGGGCAAAGAAGGCAGCCTGAAGGATGTTGTTGGTCCGCTTCTCGCCAAGGCCCACCTGCACCGCCAGCTTGGCGGCGTCGATGATGTAGAAGTTGGCGTGCTTCCGGGCCAGGTCCCGCTTCATCTTGCCGGGCAGGCGGGTCTCCAGCTCCTCCGCGCTCCAGGGGCAGTTCAGCAGGAAGATGCCGCCGTCCTTCAGATCCTCGGTGGTGTCGTACTTGTTGACATAGGTGGGGGCATGGACCGCCACAAAGTCCGCGGAGGACACCAGATAGGTGGAGCGGATAGGCTCGTCACCGAAGCGCAGATGGCTCTGGGTCAGGCCGCCGGACTTCATGGAGTCATAGGAGAAATACGCCTGTGCGTACTTGTTGGCCACCAGGCCGATGGTGGAGATGGCGTTCTTGTTGGCGCCCACCGTGCCGTCGCCGCCCAGGCCCCAGATCTTGCAGGAAACCTCGCCGGGATGAGGCAGCTCCACCTCCTTGTAGTCCAGAGAGGTGTGAGTCACGTCGTCGTTGATGCCGATGGTGAAGCTGTTCTTGGGATTCTCCAGCTTCAGATTGTCATACACGGCGATGAACTGGCCCGGGGTGGTGTCCTTGGAGCTGAGACCGTACCGGCCGCCCACCACACGGATGTCGCCGCGGCCCGCCTGATTCAGGGCGGTGACCACGTCCAGATACACGGGCTCGCCCACGGAGCCGGTCTCCTTGGACCGGTCCAACACGGCGATCTTCTTCACCGTGGCGGGGATGGCCGCTGCGAAGTGCTTCACGGAGAAGGGCCGGTACAGGTGGATCTGCACCATGCCCACCTTGCGGCCCTTGGCGTTCAGGTAGTCCACGGTTTCCTTCACGGCCTCGCTGGCGGAGCACATCACCACGATGACCTCCTCCGCGTCAGGCGCGCCGTAGTAGTTGAACAGCTTGTAGTCCCGACCGGTGAGCTTGTTAATCTCGTCCATGTAATGCTGGACCGTGTCAGGGATGGAGGCGGCCTTGACGTTGGCGCCCTCCTTGCACTGGAAGTACACGTCGGGGTTCACGTTGTTGCCCCGGTTGGTGGGGTGCTCCGGGTTCAGGGCGTGGCGGCGGAACTCCTGCAGGGCCTCCTGGTCTACCAGAGGACGTAGGTCCTCATAGTCCAACGCCTCGATCCGCTGCATCTCATGAGAGGTGCGGAAGCCGTCGAAGCAGTGCATGAAGGCGTACTTGCCGCTGATGGCGGACAGGTGGGCCACCGCGCCCAGGTCCATGGCCTCCTGGGGGCAGGAGGACATCAGCATGGCGTAGCCGGTGGTGCGGCAGGTCATGAAGTCGGTGTGATCGCCGAAGATAGAGTGGTGGTTGCTGGTCACCACGCGGGAGGCGATGTGCATGACGCTGGGCAGGAATTGGCCGCCCATGGCGTACATGGCTGGGATCATCAGCATCAAACCCTGGGAGGATGTAAAGGTGGTGGTCAGGGCGCCGGCCTGCAGGGAGCCGTGGCAGGTGCCCGCGGCGCCGGCCTCAGACTGCATCTGGATGACGTCCACCGTGGAGCCGAACAGGTTCTTCCGCCCCTTGGCGGACCACTCGTCCACCTTCTCCGCCATGGGAGAGGACGGGGTGATGGGATAGATCGCCGCGACCTCTGTGAACGCGTATGCCACATGGGCCGCGGCCGTATTGCCGTCCATGACGGCAAATTTCTTTTTCATCGGGATACTCATCTCCTGTTATAAAATGCGCCGCATTTCCCTGCGGCGATCCCGCCCGGCAGATGGGTGGGTGCTTGTGAAAAGCCGCGGCGGCACGATAAGGGGGGATTTGCATATCGTACCGCCGCGGCTGCATGATGGATTCTCTTTACTTCTATGCGCGACGTCCAGCAGAGCTTACACGAAGTTGCACACGCGAGCGATGGCCATCTCGGTATAACCCAGAGACTCGGCCTTGGTCTGCTTGCCGCAGGCCACTTCCTGCGTGAGCTTCAACAGCTCCTGCCCCAGCTCCTCGATGGTCTTGGTACCGTAGATCAGGGGAGAGGCATCCACATCGATGTTGTCAATCATATTGGCGTAGGTCAGCTTGTTGCCGGTGATCTTGATGACGGGGGCCAGGGGATTGCCGGTGGGGGTGCCGCGGCCGGTGGAGAACACCACAATCTGGGCGCCGCCGGCCACCATGGCCGCCACAGAGGAGGGGTCGTTGCCCGGGGTATCCATGATGACCAGGCCCTGCTTGGCCTCCACCTGCTTGGCGTAGTCATAGACCGCCATGACAGGGCTATGGCCGCCCTTGTGGATGCAGCCCAGGGACTTCTCCTCCAGGCAGGTCAGGCCGCCGGCCTTGTTGCCGGGAGAGGGGTTGCCCTCACGGACTTCCTCGCCCACCAGGCGCAGGGAGTCCTCATAGCGGTGGACGATCTCAAAGATGCGGTCGTGAACCTCCTTGTTGATGGCGCGGCGGGCCAGCAGGTGCTCGGCGCCGATGAACTCAGTGGTCTCAGACAGGATGGAGGTGCCGCCCTCCTTGACAATCAGGTCGCTGAGCTGGCCGATCAGGGGGTTGGCCGCCAGGCCGCTGGTGGGGTCAGAGCCGCCGCACTCCGTGCCGATAATCAGCTCGGACATGGGGAACTCCTCCTTCTGCAGCAGGGAGGCCTCCTCCACCATCTCCTTGGCGTAGCGGACGGCCATGTCGATGGCCTTCAGGGTGCCGCCGGCCTCCTGGATGATGACCTGCTTCAGGGGCTTGTTGGTGCGCTCCTGGATGGCCTTCACCACCAGGTCCATCTGGCAGTTCTCGCAGCCCAGGGACACCACCACGGTGCCGTAGACATTGGGGTTGGCGGCATAGCCGGCCATAACGTCCATGGTGAACTGCTGGTCGGGAGCCACCTGGGAGCAGCCCAACTGGTTGTTGAAGGTGACGGAGCCCACCACCTGCTGGGAGATGATACGGGTGGTATCAGAGGCGCAGACACTGGCAGGCAGGATCAGGACCTTGTTGCGGACGCCCACGCGGCCGTCCGGACGCTTGTAACCGTAGAAATTCATACTCGTATCCTCCTTCTCAGCCCTTGCTGTCCAGGTTTTCCCGGTGCTCTTCCAGGTTGTGGCAGTGCACGTGCTCGCCGGCCTTGATGTCCCGGGCCGCCAGGCCGATGTGCTCGCCGTACTTGACGATGGGCTGGCCTTTGGCGATGTCGCAGGCAGCCAGCTTGTGATAGATGGTGATGTCCTCCGCCGCAGTCAGGCGCTTCTCCTCGCCCGCGCACATGTAGGTGACGGTCTCGCCCTTCTTCACGGGCTCGATGGCGACCACCACGTTGTCCACGGGCTCAACGATCATGCCGTTCAACATAATGTAATACTCCTTTCGTTCCTCAACGAATATGTGTAATGGGGATCAGTGCTTCTCAAACAGGGCTTTCTGTGCCTCGTCTTTCGGGAACTTGGGGCAGCCGAACTTCTTGGCCCACCAAGAGGTAATGATGGGGACCAGAATGGCGGTCAGGATGGCAGACGCCGCCACCTGAGAGGTGGCCACATCCGCCCACTGCGCCCAAGAGGGATCCGCCTCGGCGATAACGGCGGGCACTGCCACAGCGTTGCCTGCGGTGGTTGCCACAGCCCAGCCGGCATAGCCGGGACGGCGGCTGATGAAGCGGTCGCACAGCACAATGAAGGCGCCGCCGATGAGGCAGGTGACAAGGCCCAGCAGAATGCCCTGCGCGCCGCCCTTGGCGATGTTGGTCAGGTTCATGCCAGCGCCCAGGCAGAAGCCCACAAAGGGCAGCAGGATGGTGCCGGCGGGGGCCAGGAAGTCAGACAGGTCCTTGTCGATGTTGCCCAGGATCATACCCACCAGGATGGGGCCGATAGCAGCCACAAGGGCCATGAAGGGGATATCGGCCAGGCCGCCGATGCCCATAGCGATCATGGTCAGCATGGGGCCGTCGTTGATGGCCAGCAGAGGCATGGCCGCCTGGTCCACGGTGTCACCGTAGGAGTTCATCAGGGCCAGATAGATGGAGCCGTTGGAGTTCGTGACGGCGGAGATGATGGCCAGAGAGCTCAGGCCCAGCACACCGGTGGGGCCGAACACCTTGCCCACCACAATGCCGATGGCGGCGCCGATGACGAACTTGGAGATCAGCAGCACACCGCCCCGCTTGACAACGCCGCCCATGTCCCGGACCCGCAGCGTGGTGCCCAGGCAGAACAGCTGGATACCGATGGCGGTGTTGGCGCCGGCACTGGTGAAGACGGCGGTGGTGAAGGAGCCGATGTTGGTGACCTCCGGAAGGAAGGTATTGATAATCGCGCCGAGCAGCATCGGGACGACCATCATACCTGCGGGGATCTTTTTCAGGAATCGCATGATCATGGTCTTTCTTCCTCCTCAATTTGTTTGCTGGGGGGGCAGAGGGCCTCTCCCCTGGCCATTTGCGAGCATTCCCCGCATGAGCGGCCGATCATGCGGGCCGTCACACCAAAGGGATTTATCTTAAAAAAGCCCCGTTGTCAGGGACTCTGGCCACGGATCCTGTCCCAGCCGCCGGACGGCTCTGGGACCGCACACAGATCTCCGTGCAAGAGGGACACCAAGACAGACTCTTGTCAGCGCGGCGCCCTTTTCTGTTCCTTATGTCGAACTCAGTTCTTATTTTGGAATTTTCGGTCGCATTATATCATGCCGTTCCCAGTTTGTCAATTCTCAGACAAGCCAAAGTTTCGCGTTTCGGCCAGCTTTTCGATCTCCGCCTGGGCAGTCAGGAGACTGCGGCGGACCAGCTCGATCTTCTCTTCCCGGCAGCGGAAGAGCGGTACGGAGATGCTGAGAGCCGCGAACACCGTTCCCTTCCGCCGCAGCGGCGCGGCCCAGCAGGCCAGCTGGTCCGTGGATTCCTCCCGCTCCATAGCCAGTTCCCCGCGCCGGACCGCCTCCAACTGGGCCAGCAGGGTCTCTACATCCGTGATGGTCTGCTCTGTCAGCCGGGGCAGGCCCCCGGCATACAGCGCCCGCACCTCCTCGTTCGTCAGGCCGCTGAGCAGAGCCTTACCGACGGCAGTGGCGTTGGCCGGCAGGCGGGTCCCCACCCAGGAAATCAGCCGGATGGGCTGGGGAGAATCCTCCCGCGCCACATACAGCACCCTGTCTTGGTCCAGAATGCCCATCTGGCATGTCTCCTGGCATTTGGAAGCCACCTCCTTCATCACCTGGGTAATGGGTGCCAGCCCCCGGTCCGCCGAGAAGGCCGCTCCCAGCACCAGCGCCCGGGGACCCATAGTATACCGGCCCGTCCCATCGTCCTGCCGGAGGTAGCGCCGCTCCTCCAGCGTATGTACGATGGGAAACAGGCTGCTCTTCGGGGCATCCAGGGCCTGTGACAATTCTGTCAGCGTCAACCCCTCCTCTGAGCCGGACAGGCTCTCCAGAATATCCAAAACCCGGGCTGTGGCCCGATGCTGTCCCTGTGTCATATCGTGCTCCTTCCACGCCGGCGCTCTCCGCCGCCGATTGATTTCTCCAGGCCGATCATATCAGATGCCGCTTCGTTTGACAAGCGGGCATGCGCCGCCGCCCTGTTTTCCAACCGGCGGGATTTTACCAGATCTTCTCTTGACATTCAGCGCCGTTTTGTTATACTAAAGCCTGTTTTTCGCGCCCCGCCTGTGCGTTTTCAAAATCTCACCCCGCGGGTTTGGAGCCAGCGGTCCCGGGGCCGTATGAAGGAGGACTTTTCTATGAACGCAGCATATCTGACGCCGGCCATCACACTCTTCAACGAGGATGGCACGCTGGACCTGGCCAGCCAGGAGCGTCTGTTCGACAATCTCATCGACCAGGGCGTAGACGGCATCCTGGTGGAGGGCAGCAGCAGCGAGTTTTTCGCCATGCCCATGAACCAGCGCCGGGAGATGGCCAAATTCGCCATCGAGAAGATCGACCACCGGGTGAAGCTGATCATCGGCACCAGCCACATGGTAGCGGACGAGATCATCAGCTTTTCCAACTTCTGCCTGGACGCAGGAGCCGACGCCGTTATGATCCTGCCGCCCTACTACTTCCACTTCGGCCCCTCCGCTCTGCTGCAATACTATGACCGCCTGGCCGAGCAGATTCACGGCGATATCTACATCTACAACTTCCCTGACAACACCGGCTACACGATCCCGCCTGAGACGGTGCTGGCTTTGGCCAAGATGCACCCCAACATCGTGGGCATGAAAGACACCGTTCCCGGCATGGACCACACCCGGGAGCTCATCAAGGTCGTCAAGTCCCAGATCCCCCAGTTCGAGATCTACTCCGGCTTTGACGACAACTTCGCCCACAATGTACTCTCCGGCGGCAACGGCTGCATCGGCGCCCTCAGCAACGTGGTGCCGGAGATCTGCGCCGCCTGGGTCCGCGCCTTCCGGGAGAACGACCTGGCCGGCATCGCCAGAGGCCAGCAGACCATCGACCGTCTGATGGACCTGTATGCCATCCGCAGCCCCTTCCTGCCCGTCATCAAGGAGGCCTGCCGCCTGCGGGGCATCGCCGCCACCAGTGCGGGCACCTTCCCCATGCCCAGCGCCACGGTGGAAGATGACGCCAGAATCCTGGAGCTGCTGAACCGGGAGGGCGTGCAGTAATCTGCTCCCCCCCTGAAGCCGCACCGCCCCAGCCGCCGTTTTGAAAACGGCGGCTGGGGCGGTCTCTTTTTTATCAGAGAACTCCTCATGGCAGCTCTATATGGACGGACGTGTGGAACACCGGCTCCACCAGGCCGGGGATCTCCACCGCATCGGTGAAATGGACATCTTCCGTGAATTCCTTCAGCAGGGAGACGATATAAGGATGGGGCCGCTCGTCCGGACGTCCGGCGGCCACGCAGACCACGGCGGCTTTCGGCTGGAGCAGCCGCAGCAGCTTCCGGGTGGTGGAGGACAGGGAGGCATGGTGGGGCACCTTCAGGATGTCGCAGGGGGTGGCGGTCTGCGTCTCCCACATGTGGGCATAGGCGTCGCCCCCCAGAACGATCTCCTTCCCATGGTAGTACAGCCGCTGGCGCAGGCTGGAGACGTTCATGGACTTTCCCCAGTGAATCAGGTCATAGCCGTTCCGCTCCCCCCGGAAGGCGGCGTCGTACACCGCTCTCTGCCGGGGGTACAGGGCGGGCTCGCCGAACAGGATGTCCATGGTGAGGTCGTCCGTCAGCCGGAGACACTCCATCCGGTCCCCCGGCAGCTCCTTGATCCGGCCGATCCGGTCTCCGTACCGCCGCAGGGGGCCGGCGTACAGGTCCATACACCGCAGCACGTTCCGCGCTGCCTTGGGCAGGCCGTTGTCTCCGTCCGGGTCCAGCGGGCCGGAATCGGCGGGGGGCGCATAGGGGGTCAGCAGCTCGCCCACAGTGACGGTCTCCAGCACCCGGCCCAGACCACCGATGTGGTCCCGGTGGAAGTGGGTGACCAGCAGGATATCCAGATGCGCCACACCTTGACTTCGCAGGAAATCCCCGGCAAAGATCCGGCAGGAGCGGGGGTCCTCCACCGGCGGGTGGTCGTCCCGCTCCAGGCTGTCGTGGCCGCAGTCCACCAGCATGGAAAAACGCAGTCGTTCCCCCTCCATCTCCCGGACCAGGATGGAGTCGCCGTTGCCCACGTTGATGAAGTCCAATACCAGCATGTCCAGCCCCCCTGTTCGATTGTTGCTATTACAATATCACAAGGCGCCGCCCCAGGCAATCGAAACCGCAAACGATTGCCGCCAAATTTTTGTCTTAAATTTTGACGTTCTGATAAAAGGGACCCTGCGGCACAACGCCGCAGGGCCGCTTCTTCTCCAGTTCACAGGCTCCGCAAGGCGTCCACCAGGGCGGTCTTTCCCTCCGTCCGGGCGTCCTTCATCTTGATGATCCTGGCGGGGGTTCCGGCCACCACCGCGTTGGGAGGGACGTTCTCCGTCACAACAGCGCCCGCGGCCACCACAGCCCCGGCGCCGATCCGCACCCCCTCGATCACCACGGCGTTGGCGCCCACCAGGACGCCGTCCTCCACCACTACCGGGGTGGCGGAGGCGGGCTCCACCACCCCGGCCAGCACGGCTCCGGCGCCGATGTGGCAGTCGTCTCCCACCGTGGCCCGTCCGCCCAGGACAGCCCCCATGTCGATCATGGTGCGTTTGCCCACCACAGCACCGATATTGAGGATGGCCCCCATCATGATGACGGCACCCTCGCCGATCTCCACCTTCTCCCGAATGATGGCCCCGGGTTCGATCCGGGCCTTGAGATCTTTCAGGTCCAGCAGGGGCACGCCGGAGTTCCGGCGGTCGTTCTCCACCACGCAGTCGGTGATCTTCTCCCGGTTGTCCTCCAGGATGGGCGCCAGCTCGGCCCAGTCCCCAAAGACGATGCGGCTCTTTCCCTCACCGAACACTTCAGCGGATCCGAAGTCCACCGGAGCCGACAGGTTGACGTAAATCTTTACTGGGGTCTTCTTGGGGGAATCTGCGATATAGTTGATGATTTCCTGTGCATTCAAAGCCATCACGCTCCAAACAAGATTTTTTGCAGGTCATAGACCCCTTTGGGCCGCCCAGGCAGCAGCCGGGCGATGTGCAGGGCCCCGTTCACAAAGATCTGGCGGCTGGCAGCCCGGTGGGTCAGCTCCAGTTCCTCATCCGGCCCAAAGAAATGGACCGTGTGGGTCCCGGCCACGGTGCCGCCCCGGAGTGCGTGGATGCCTACCTCATCCTTCTCCCGGCGGCCGCAGTTCCCCTCCCGGCCATACACCGGCCGCAGGCGGTGCTGGGGATCGACAGCTTCCAGCAGCAGCTTTGCGGTGCCGCTGGGGGCGTCCGCCTTCTGGCTGTGGTGGGTCTCGGTGATCTCGATGTCAAAATCCGGCCCCAGCACCGGGGCGATGACCTGCAGGGCCCGGGCCAGCACCGCCACCCCCAGGGAGTAGTTGGCGCTCCACAGCACCGGGGCCGCAGAGCCCAGGGCAAAGAGACTCCCCTTCTCCGCCTCCGTATACCCAGTGGTTCCAGAGAGGAGTGGCGTCCCCGTCCGGCGGACATAGGAGGCGACCTCCGGCAGAGCCTCCGGGCGGGAAAAATCCATCACCACGTCCGCTACACGTCCCAGTCTGCCCAGCTGGCCCAGATCGTCCCGGCCGAAGACGGCCTCAATCTCATCCCCGGCGGCCGCAGCGGTCTCCCGGATCAGCGTCCCCATTTTGCCCCGGCCGATCAAAATGATCCTCACAGCAGTCCCGCCTCCTCCAGCGTCCGGCGGAGTGTGGCGGCGTTGGCCTCCCCCATCTCGCACAGGGGCAGCCGCATGGGACCCACGTCCAGCCCCATCATATTCATGGCGGCCTTCACCGGGATGGGGTTCACCTCCAGGAACAGGTCGTTCATCAACTGCAGGTACCGCAGGTGGTTCTCCAGGGCCCGGGCATGGTTCCCGTCCAGCCAGTCCGCCACGATCTGGCGGCACATGGCGGGCATCACGTTGGCGTAGACGGAGATGACGCCGCTGCCGCCGATGCTGAGGATGGGCACAGTGATGTCGTCGTTGCCGGAGTACAGGGCGAAATCCGGTCCCACGCAGCGAGCGATCTTCATGGCGTAGGACATATCGCCGCTGGCTTCTTTGATGCCGGCGATGTTGGGGTGCCGGGCCAGCCGTTCCACCACGGAAACCGGGATGGAGCAGCCTGTACGGCCCGGCACATTATAGAGGATGCAGGGAATGTCCACCGCGTCCGCCGTCTCGGCGAAGTGGCGGTACATCCCCTCCGCGTTAGCCTTGTTGTAGTAGGGGGAGATCAGCAGCAGGGCATCCGCCCCCATGGACTGGTACAGCCGGCTCTTCTCGATCTGGGTGACAGTGCAGTTGGAGCCGCTGCCCACCATCACCGGCACCCGGCCGTCCACCACCCGGATGGTGTGCTCCACCACAGCGGCATCCTCCTCATGGCTCATCGTGGAGTATTCGCCGGTGGTGCCCAGGGTCAGGATGCCGTCGGTACCGGCGGCGATCTGCCGCTCCAGCAGCTCTGTCAGCATATCGAAGTTGACGCTGCCGTCCTGGCAGAACGGGGTGACCATGGCGACAATGGAACCTTGCAGATGTTCAAATTTCATGTGAGTGTCCTCCGTCTTTCTTTTTGTCCGTTGGTTGAAGCAACAAAAAAGTCGGTAGAGACACGCCCCTACCGACAGCTCTTTCACACCTCTGCACCCATGCAAAAAGCGGAGTTCCCTGTAAGCGGATAGCGCCCCCGCGGAAAATTCCGCGGACAGTCCCGTGGGTATTCCCCACGGACCCACCCCCTACCCATACCTGACCAGGGAGTTCGGCGGACTTGCCTCCCCCACGATCCTCGCCCGTCGGCTCCCATGGTCTCGTCGCATCCGCGCCTCTATCTCATTTTCTGGTATCATACCATTACATTCTCCCTTTTGGCAAGGGAAAAAACGGAAAAAAGCGCGTCCGGCAGTCCCGTTTCCTTGTCAAAAGGGACGAAAAATCCCGGTTCCTCTGGTCACCCGGCCGTGTCTGTGGTATGATATGATTATTAATATCATCTCAGAAGGGGAGGTCCTGTCCATGTCCGCCGTCGATTACCGCCGTGCCCTGCACCGCATCCCGGAGCTGGATAACCAGCTGCCGGAGACGGTTCAGCTGGTCCAGCGCATTTTGGCCCCGCTGCCCTGCCGGGTGTTCTCTCCCATCACCGGCAGCGTCTGCGCCTGGTTCGACGCAGGGAAGAGCGATGCCGTGGCATTTCGGGCGGAGCTGGACGCGCTTCCGGTGACGGAGGCCACGGACCTGCCCTACGCCTCTGTCCATCCCGGGCGGATGCATGCCTGCGGCCACGATGCCCACACCGCCATGGTCCTGACCCTGGCGGAGTATGCGGCGGAGCATCTGGCCGAGCTGCCCCGGAACGTGCTCTTCCTCTTCCAGCCGTCGGAGGAGACCACCGGCGGCGCCGGAAAGCTGTGTGAGAGCGGCGTGCTGGATCGCTACCGGGTCCGCCGGATCTTCGGCCTGCACCTGTGGCCCGGCCTGGAGGCCGGGACCATCGCCTCCCGCCCCGGCCCGCTGATGGCACGGTCCAACGAGGTCACCGTCACCGTGGAAGGCCGCAGCGTCCACATGTCCCGGGCGGACGAGGGGCTGGACGCCCTGACGGCGGGCATCTCCTACCTCCAGCGGGCCTATGACATGATGGAACAGCTGCCCCCGGACCAGCCCCGGGTGCTGCGGTTCGGCAAGATGGTCTCCGGCACAGTCCGGAACGCCATCAGCGGCCGCACCGTGCTGGAGGGGAGCCTGCGCACCTACCGGGAGGACACCTTCCGTTTCTGCCGTCAGCAGCTGAAGGACATCGGCCGGTCCGTGGCAGCGGAGACCGGCTGCAGCCTGGACGTCCACCTCAGCGAGGGTTACCCCGCCGTGTGGAACCACGAAGAGCTCTATCAGAAGATCGCCGCCCAGCTGGGCGATAACGCGCCGACCCTCATGGAAAAGCCGGTGCTGGCGGCGGAGGACTTCTCCTTCTACCAGCAGTATGTGCCGGGGCTGTTCTTCTTCCTGGGCACCGGGGATACCCCCCAGCTTCACGCCCCGGACTTCACCTTTGATGACGAGGCCGTTCTGCCCAGGGGCGTGGAATTTTTGAAAAAGCTGCTGATGCTGCCGTGAGGACAGGCAAAATCATACGCAAAAGGCCGCCGGAGGGGATCCCCTCCGGCGGCCCTGCTTTCTCTTTCCGCCCGCGGTCAGTTTGTTGTCTCCGCCTCGTAGCGGACATAGGCCATATAGGTGGTTCCGGTCCCCTCATCCCAGCAGCTCTGATAGACATAGATCTGCCCCGGCCGCTCCGGGTCGGCATAGTAGGGACAAAGCTCCCCGGTGTCCGGCAGCTCCGCCTCTCCAGCGTAGGAGAATCCCTCCGGGCACGCCTCCGGATGGCGGCCCACGCCGCCTGCCTGCACATACACCGTGCCATCCACTGTGACAGTGATCGCCGCTGTCTCCGGCTCAGAATCGTCTGTGCCGTCTGCTGCACCGTTCACCGTTCCGCCGGACTCACCGACCTCCGCCGTGTCCTCCGTGGCGGCAGAGGCGCCGCCGCTTCCAGTGGCTCCGTCCCCCATGTTCATCTGTGACAGGAAGAATGTGGAGCCCACGATCATCAGCGCCAGGCAGGCCGCCACCGCGCCGGTCCAGGGGAATTCCCGCTGCTTGCGGTACGAGGCGGGCGGCGCGGCCTCCCGGATGAACGCATCCCGGATATCTCCCACAGCATCCAGCAGCTGTTCCCTTGTCATAGGGTGAATCCCTCCCTCTCCAAGTGTTCCCGCAGGTCCTGCCGCAGGCGGAACAGCGCCGCGGAGACCGTCCCCCGCCGCCTGCCGCTCCAGGCGGCCAGCTCCTCCACGGAGCAGAGATACCAGTACCGCCGGACAAACAGCACCCGCTTCTCCTGGGGCAGGGATTCCAAAAAGCGGTTCAGGCTCTCCGCCAGGGCGGCGGCCTCCACCTCCTGTTCCACGCCGCCGGAGGCGGGCAGGCAGTCCCCCAGCTCCGTCAGCGCCAGTTCCGCCTGTCCCTGCCACCGCTTCTGGGCCCGCAGGGCCCGCCAGCGGTCCAGGGACAGGTTCCGGGTGATCTTCCCCAGGAACGTATCCAGCCTGCCGGGGCGGCTGGGCGGCATGGCCTCCCAGGCCCGCAGCCAGGTGTCTCCCACGCACTCCTCCGCGTCCTCCCGCAGGGCCAGGATGCGGAAGGCGATCTGGTAGCAGTAGCCGCCGTACTTGGCGCTGCTCTCCGCAATGGCCGCCTCGTCCCGCTCCCAGTACAGCTCCACGATCCGGGCATCCTCCAATGCCGTCCCTCCTCTCCACTTCTCTACACGCAGTTTCCGCACAGAGCTTACATGTTGTTTTGATTTTACCATAATCTTTTCGGAATCGGAATGGTGTTCTGACGGGAAACCTTGATTTGTTCACACTTTTCCTGTATCATGGGTTTCAATTCGGCCCATCTGAAAAAGGAGGAATTGGGTTTTTATGCCATTTTCATTTGACTTCGGAGGCTTTGACCCCAGTGCTTTCGGCGGTTTCAGCGGCGGGGACGCCTCCCAGCCCCAGCGTCCCAAGCGGGAGCGGAAGCCCCGCAAGGCCATTGGCAACGCCTTCACGCGGACGCTCATCAATCTGGGCGTGACGCTGCTGTTCGGCCTGGGGTACTTTTACTTCGAGCTGCCCGCCCTGAACTTCCACGCGGAGGAGTTCTATGTCTTCGTGTTCCTGCTGTGCGCGGTGTACTGCGTGTGCGCCGTGCTCACCTCCGGCTTTCAGGGGGAGGGCGTGAAGGGGTACTTCGGCTTTGTGAAAAAGCAGTGCACCATCCCCTTCCTGGTCCTGGTGGCTCTGATCGCCGCCATCATCATCGGCGGCCTTACCTCTTGGGTGGTAATCCGGGCCGGAAGCTACAGCAAGCTGCTTTCCATCAAAGATGGTGATTTTGCTTCCGAGGTGGAGGAGATCTCCTACAATCAGATCCCCATGCTGGACGAAGACTCCGCCGCGCGCCTGGGCAGCCGCAAACTGGGCGAACTGGCGGATATGGTCTCCCAGTTTGAGATCCTGCCCTCCTACACCCAGATCAACTACCAGGGTCGCCCGGTGCGCGTGACTTCCCTGGCCTATGGAGATCTGGTCAAGTGGTTCACCAACCGCTCCGCGGGCCTGCCCGCTTATCTGATTATCGACATGGTGACCCAGGAGGCGGAAGTGGTCCGCCTGGACGAGGGGATGAAATATACCACCGCCGAGCATTTCGGGCGGTATCTGCCCCGCCACCTGCGGTTCCACTATCCCACATATATGTTTGCCGATCCGGTGTTTGAGATCAATGAAGAGGGCGAGCCCTACTGGGTCTGCCCCCGCATGGTGAAGACCATCGGCCTCTTCGGCGGCACGGACATCCAGGGGGCCGTTCTGGTGAACGCCGTTACCGGGGAGAGCCAGTATTATGAGGAGGTCCCCAACTGGGTGGACCACGTCTATGACGCGAATCTGATTATGGAGCAGTACGATTATTACGGAATGTACCACAACGGCTTTATCAACTCCATTTTCGGCCAGCGGGATGTGACGCACACCACAGAAGGCTACAATTATATTGCCATCGGGGATGACGTGTATATGTATACCGGTGTCACCTCTGTGACATCCGACCAGTCCAACATCGGATTCATCCTCTCCAACCAGCGGACCAAGGAGACGCACTTCTATTCTGTCGCCGGCGCCACAGAGGCGTCCGCGCAGGCCAGCGCCATGAGTCAGGTCCAGCAGATGCGTTACGTGGCCACCTTCCCGTTGCTGCTGAACATCGCCGACCAGCCCACCTACTTCATGTCCCTCAAGGGTGAAGACGGTCTGGTGAAGATGTACGCCATGGTGAACGTCCAGCAGTACAACATTGTAGAGACCGGCAGCACCGTAGCGGAGTGCGAGGCCAATTACCGCCGGGCACTGGCCGACAGCGGCCTCATCTCCGACGGGGATGCGGAGGCTGTTCCCTCTGACCAGGAGGAGATCAGCGGTGCCATCGCTGAGATCCGCACCGCTGTGCTGGACGGCAATTCCTACTACTTCCTGCGGCTGGAGGGACAGGACACCTTCTACGCCGTCAACGCCGCGGAGAACCCCCTGGCGGTGATCCTGAATGCCGGGGATCAGGTGACTATCGCCTACACCGCAGGGGAGGGCGGCGGCATTCTCTCCGGCACCTCCGTCGCCCGGGCCGGAGAGACCCCCGTGACCTTCACCCCGGAGGAGGCGCCAGCTGATGCCCCCGCCGAAACGGGCCAGCCGGCAGAAGATGCTGCCTCTTCCAATCAGCCCACCTGAAAATGCAGTCTCCCAGCAGGCCCCGCCGCAGATTGCGGCGGGGCCGCTTTCTTTTCGGTGCCTCCCTTTTTGTGGAAACTGCCGTTGACATCCCTTTTTCATCCGGATATACTGAATTTCATGAACAAAAAGGAGCGTGAAAATCCATGGACCTGACTCTGAACAATGCCGTTATGGGCGTGGAGCTGTCCGGCATCCGGCAGTTCACCTATCTGGTGCGGGATACCCCCGGCGCCTGCGCCCTGACCATCGGCGAGCCGGATCTGAACACCCCCGACGTCATCAAGGAGGCCGCCAAGGCCGCTCTGGACGCCAACGATACCCACTATCCCCCCGGCAACGGCTATCCCTACGCGCTGGAGGCCATCTCCAAATTCGAGGCTGAGGCCCATGGCCTCCACTACGCCCCCAGTGAGATCATCCTGACGGTGGGCGCCACGGAGGCGCTGTTCGCCTCCTTCTCCACCATCCTGAACCCAGGGGACGAGGTCATCATCCCCACCCCTGCCTTCGGCCTGTATGAGGCGCTGGTCCAGCTGCAGGGCGGTGTGCCCGTCTCCCTGCCCACAGAGCACAACCACTTCCAGATCGTGCCGGAGGAACTGAAGGCCGCCATCACCGACAGGACCAAGGCCATCATCCTGACCTCCCCCAACAATCCCACCGGCTGCGTCTACACCAAGGAGACCCTGGACGCCGTCCACGCCATCCTCCGGGACAAGCCCATCTTTGTCCTGTGCGACGATGTGTACCGCACTCTGACCTACTGTGAGGACTACCACAGCTTTGCTGAGTACCAGGACATGCGGGACCGGATCATTGTGGTCCAGAGCTTCTCCAAGCCTTATGCCATGACCGGCTGGCGCCTGGGCTACTGCATGGCGGACGCCAAGCTGATGGACCGGATCCAGGTGTTCCACCAGTACTGTGTCACCTCCGTGCCCTCCTTTGTCCAGCGGGCCTGCGTCACGGCCCTGGAGACGGACACCAGCGATGTGGTGGAGATCTTCCGCAGGCGCCGGGACTACGTCTACCAGCGCCTGGTGGACATGGGCCTGGACGTGGAGAAGCCGGAGGGCGCCTTCTACATGTTTGTGGACATCCGGAAGTTCGGCATGGACTCCAACACCTTCTGCACCCGGATGCTGAAGGAGGGCCTGGTGGGCGTCATCCCCGGCATCCACTTCGGCACCGAGGGGTTCATGCGCCTGAGCTACTGCTACTCCGACGCGGACCTGAAAGAGGGATTGGACCGGATCGAGAAGTTCATCAAGAGCCTGTAAACGCGCAAGAAGAGCCGCGGGATCAAACTCCCGCGGCTCTTTTGATTGGTCAGAGCATCCAAGCCTCTCAGCCGGACTGAGCGCAAATTGCTCACTTCCGTTTCTTTTTCGCGTGGTGCATATTGTACAGGGACACGCAGATGGCGATGACACCGGCCATCAGTCCAACCCATACATTTTGCAGGCCGTGGCCCACAAGCCAGTTATACAGGAACGACAGAGGCGGAAAAGCCCCCAGGATCGTCATAATCACTCCGGCCGCACAGGCCAGTGCCACCACTTTGATTATATACAGAACATTCTTCATCTGAGCCTGCCCCCCCAGTCTGTATCCGTCAGTTCCCTCCTGATTTCTGTATGGTATTATGCGCAGCGGATGTTGGCAAGCGTTCCGCGGATTTTCTCTCCGGCCGTATTTCGCCTCCCCCATACACCCGGAGCACACACAGGATGGGAGATCACGATCCCCCGCCCCTTTCGCCGCCGCACATCACTTCTGCCGATTCGCCAGCTCTTTCCGGATGGCCTTGGTCAGGAGCTCCTGGCCCTCCGGCGTGCGGAGAGTATCCAGCACCGCGGTGCGCAGTGCCTCCTGGAATTTCTTGTTGGTGAGGAACGCGTCGAACATGGTGCCGCCCTCCCCGCCGGAGGACGCCGCCACCGCCGGCTTCACTGCCGCCCGCCTGGGGGCCGGAACCGGGGCGGGCTCGTCCAGAAACGCCCCGTCCATCCAGTCGGACATCTGGGTGGTGTCGTTGGTCTCTCCCCGAAGATAGAAGAGGGACACGCCGAAGTAGGACGCCAGCTTGTTCTGCTGGTCCTGGGTGGGGGTTTGGCGGCCCGTCTCAAACTTTTCAATCGCCGTGCGGGGGAAGCCCAGGGCGGCGGCAAGAGCCGGACGGCTCAGGCCCCTGGCGGTCCGCAGCTCCTCAATGCGCTGTGCCAAAGTTACCATAAAAATCTGCCTCCTTGCTGAATGTCTATTGTATCCGGTCCCCGCCGCTCTGTCAATGCGGCGGGACTTTTCTTTTGGCTGCGGCTGTGATATGATAGCGGTTCAGAGAAGGAGTTGATCCCATGGAGCAGGAGCACAAGCGCCGCCCCCGGTACAAGGGCACCCACCCCCGCACCTTTCAGGAGAAGTACAAAGAGCATGACCCGGAGAAGTACCGCTCCGATGTAGAAAAGATCATCGAGAGCGGCAAGACCCCGGCAGGGATGCACATCCCCATTCTGGTAGACGAGATCCTGGAGGTCCTTCAGATCCAGCCGGGCCAGACCGGCTACGACGCCACGCTGGGCTACGGCGGCCACACCCGCCGGATGCTGGCACGGCTCCAGGGGCAAGGACACCTATATGCCACGGACGTGGACCCCATCGAGATGGAAAAGACCCGCGCCCGGCTGGCATCTGCGGGCTTCGGGCCGGAGCTCCTCACCATCCAGCATCGGAATTTCGCCGACGTGGACCAGGTGGCCCCCGGCGTGCTCTTCGACTTCGTGCTGGCGGATTTAGGCGTCTCCTCCATGCAGATCGACGACCCGGCCCGGGGCTTTACCTTCAAGCAGGACGGTCCCCTGGACCTGCGGCTGGACCCCTCCTCCGGCGTCACCGCGGCGGAGCGGCTGCGGCAGCTGGACCAGGAGGAGCTGGAGAACCTGCTGGTGGAAAATTCCGACGAGCCCTACGCGGACCGCATCGCAAAGGCCGTCATTCAGGTGTTCCGCCGGGGCGGCACTGTGGATACCACCCGCCAGCTGTACGCCCTCATTGAGGGGGCGCTGTCTTTCCTCCCCGCCGGGGAGCGGAAGGAGGCGGTGAAGAAGTCCTGTCAGCGGACCTTCCAGGCGCTGCGGATCGACGTGAACAGTGAGTTCGAGGTGCTGTACGCCTTTCTGGACAAGCTACCCCATGTGCTGAAGCCCGGCGGGCGGGCGGCCATCCTCACCTTCCACTCCGGCGAGGACCGGCTGGTGAAGCAGGCCTTCCGCCAGCAGTACCGGGATGGGCTGTACAGCGACATCGCCCAGGAGGTCACCCGCCCCTCTCCCCAGGAGTGCCGCCGGAACCCCCGGGCCCACTCCACCAAGCTGCGGTGGGCTGTCCGGGCGGAGTGAATGCTGATTTTATGGAAAAGGAGTTGACATCCATGCTGCGGGATGAGACGATCCGTCGGGTGATCCAGTTCCGGGACGACCGGGAGTGGCGGCAGTTCCACACCCCCAAGGACCTGGCCATCTCCCTGTCCCTGGAGGCGGCGGAGCTGCTGGAGATATTCCAGTGGAGCGGCGCGAACCTGGAATGCCGGGACAAGCTGGGCCGCATCCGGGAGGAGCTGGCGGATGTGCTGAGCTACTGCGTCCTGATGGCCGATGTGTGCGGCCTGGATCTGGATGAGATCCTGAACGCCAAGGTGGATCAGAACGCCGCCAAGTACCCGGTGGAAAAGGCCCGGGGCAGCGCCGCCAAATACACAGAGCTGACCTGACTGTTCTCCGGATCCCGACCGCTCCGCGCCCTGCCGCACGGGGCGGTTTTTCCGCATCGACAGCTTTTCTCCGGAACGCACAAATTTCCTCGCCGAATTTTGGAAGACACTATGGTAAATGCAACTTTTCATCCCATATCTAGTGTGGTATGATAACAATGCTTACTAGATATATTACAATTGAGATTGATTCTACAAGAGAGGCGGAGAGTCCCATGAAAGTCATGAAGCGGAACGGCACGGAGGTCATCTTCGACATCACGAAGATCATCGCCGCCATCACCAAGGCCAACAACACTATCGAGGAGGACGCCCGGATGACCCCGGTCCAGATCCAGCGGATCGCGGAGTCCGTGGAACTCAGCTGTCAGAAGATGAACCGCTCCCCCTCTGTGGAGGAGATTCAGGACCTGGTGGAGTCCCAGATCATGGCTCACGGGGCCTATGAGGTGGCCAAGAACTACATCACCTACCGCTATGTCCGCTCTCTGGTCCGCAAGAGCAATACCACCGACGAGAAGATCCTCAGCCTCATCGAGTGCTGCAACGAGGAGGCCAAGCAGGAGAACTCCAACAAGAACCCGGTGGTGAACTCCACCCAGCGGGACTACATGGCCGGCGAGGTCTCCCGGGACCTGAGCGAGCGGCTGCTGCTGCCCGCCGACATCGTGGAGGCCCATCGGGAGGGCATCATCCACTTCCATGACTCGGACTACTACGCCCAGCACATGCACAACTGTGACCTGGTGAATCTGGAGGATATGCTTCAGAACGGCACCGTCATCACGGACACCCTGATCGAGCGGCCCCACAGCTTCTCCACTGCCTGCAACATTGCCACTCAGATCATCGCTCAGGTGGCTTCCAACCAGTACGGCGGGCAGTCTATCTCCCTGGCCCACCTGGCCCCCTTCGTGGATGTGAGCCGGAAGAAGATCCGCCGGCTGGTGGAGCAGGAGATGGAGGCCCTGGGCATCCGGCCCACCCGGGAGAAGATCGAGGAGCTGGTGGAGACCCGTCTGCGGGATGAGGTCCGCCGCGGCGTCCAGACCATCCAGTACCAAGTGCTGACCCTGCTGACCACCAATGGCCAGGCCCCCTTCGTGACGGTGTTCATGTACCTGGGTGAGGCCAAGAATGAGCAGGAGAAAAAGGATCTGGCCCTCATCATTGAGGAAACCCTGGAGCAGCGCTACCAGGGCGTGAAGAACGAAAAGGGCGTGTGGATCACTCCCGCCTTCCCCAAGCTGATCTATGTGCTGGAGGAGGATAACGTCCACGAGGATTCCCCCTATTATTACCTGACCAAGCTGGCGGCCAAGTGCACCGCCCGCCGGATGGTGCCCGACTACATCTCTGCCAAGAAAATGCTGGAGCTGAAGGGCGATGTGTATACCTGCATGGGCTGCCGCTCCTTCCTGACGCCGGACCGCTTCACAGATGCCGGCATCGGCAACATCGCAAACGCCGGCAATTATGAGCCTGGCAAGCACAAGTACTACGGCCGCTTCAATCAGGGCGTGGTGACCATCAATCTGCCCGATGTGGCCCTGTCCTCCGGCGGCGACCTGGACAAGTTCTGGAAGATCTTTGACGAACGCCTGGAGCTGTGCCACCGTGCCCTGATGTGCCGGCACAATCGGCTGAAGGGCACTCTCTCCGACGTGGCCCCGATTCTGTGGCAGTATGGCGCCTGCGCCCGGCTGAAGAAGGGCGAGACCATCGACAAGCTGCTCTACCACGGCTACTCCACCATCTCCCTGGGCTACGCCGGCCTCTACGAGTGCGTGAAGTACATGACCGGCAAGAGCCATACGGACCCCTCCGCCACCCCCTTCGCCCTGCAGGTGATGCAGTACATGAACGACGCCTGCAGGAAGTGGAAGGAGGAGAGCGATATCGATTTCTCCCTCTACGGTACGCCTCTGGAGTCCACCACCTATAAATTTGCCAAGAGCCTGCAGCGCCGCTTCGGCATCATCGAGGGCGTCACTGACAAGAGCTACATCACCAACAGCTACCACGTCCATGTGACAGAAGATATCAACGCTTTCGACAAGCTGAAGTTTGAGGCCCAGTTCCAGGCCCTGTCTCCCGGCGGCGCCATCAGCTACGTGGAGGTGCCGGACATGCAGAACAACCTGGAGGCGGTGCTCCAGGTGATGAAGTTCATCTATGAAAACATCATCTACGCCGAACTGAACACCAAGTCCGACTATTGCCAGGTGTGCGGCTGGGACGGCGAGATCCAGATCGCGGAGGAGAACGGCAAGCTGATCTGGAAGTGCCCCCAGTGCGGCAACACAGACCAGGACAAGATGAATGTGGCCCGCCGGACCTGCGGCTACATCGGAACCCAGTTCTGGAACCAGGGCCGGACTCAGGAGATCCGGGACCGGGTGCTGCACCTGTAAAATATTTCGTTCAAAAGGCAAAGCCTTTTGAACGAAGAGATTGCAGTTTGTGCGCGCACTCGCTTCGCTCGCACACTTACAAACTGAGCGGTGTTTTTCCCGAGGCGCATGTCCCCGGGAAAAACGATCAAACTCAAATGGGCGCCTGCGGGCGCCCATTTTGAGGAATAGCAGGAGGGCTGTCATGTACTACGGTGAGATCAAAAACTGCGACATTGCCAATGGCGAGGGAGTGCGGGTCACCCTGTTCGTCTCCGGCTGCACCAATCACTGCAAGAACTGCTTTCAGCCCCAAACCTGGGACTTCTGCTACGGCCAGCCCTTTACCACCGAGACGGAGGATTATTTGCTCTCCCTGCTCTCCCCTGTCTACATCAACGGCCTGACACTGCTGGGGGGCGAGCCCTTTGAACCGGAGAACCAGCGGGCCCTGGTGCCCTTTCTCCGGCGGGTCCGGCAGATGTATCCGGACAAGACCATCTGGGGCTTCTCCGGCTTCACCTATGAGGAGCTTACCTCGGACGGCACTCATCCCCGCTGCGAGGTGACAGACGAGATGCTCTCCCTGTTGGATGTGCTGGTGGACGGCCGCTTCGTAGAGGAGCTGAAGGACCTGACCCTCCGGTTCCGGGGCAGCTCCAACCAGCGGCTCATCGACCTGAACGCCAGCCGTCAGGCCGGTTGCCTCTGTTTCCTGCCGGACCGCCCCCGGGGCGGCCGCTGAACAGCAGCCTCCAACCCGTTTTTTCAGAGGCGCCCCGCCCTTCGGTGTGGGGCGCCTCCTTCTCTTTCGGTGCCTGCCGAATTTTAAAGGAAGACCCGTAGAAATTTTGGCAGATTGCTTCTTGACATTTGCTAGTTTGCTAACTAAAATATAATCCTGTTCAGTTGGAGGAGGTGTTTCCATGCAGCATGAGCGGTACGTCGGGTATGAGATCAAGGCACTGTCCAATCTCCTGCGCAGACGGCTTTGGGGGCCTGCCGACCATCCCCAGAGCATGCTGACGGAGATCGAGGGCGTTTTGATCGGTTATCTCTGCCACAGCCAGGGCCGGGAAATCTATCAAAAGGATCTGGAGCGCGCCCTCTGCATCCGCAGCTCCACCGCCTCCCGGCTGCTGAAGCGGCTGGAGGACGAGGGCCTCGTCCAGCGCTCTATGGGGGTCAGGGACGCCCGGATGAAGCGGATCACGCCCACACTCCGGGCGCAGGCGCTGAATCAGGAGGCAGAGCGGCGGATCGCCGCCACAGAGGCGACGCTGACCAGAGGCATCTCTCAGGAGGAGATTGACCAGTTCCTGGCCATCGCGGAAAAGCTGAAGCAAAATCTCATTTGACCAACCGGGCCCCGCCGGGAAGCGGCTCAATCGCTTCCCCCCGGCACAGCAAAGACACAAGGAGGTATTCTATGAAGAAAAAAAGGAGCCTGGCCAGCTGTATTCAGGAGTTCTGGCCAGCCACCATCCTGACGCCCATCTTCGTCATCGGCGAAGTGGCGTTTGACGTGTTGATCCCCCTGATGACCGGCAAGCTGCTGGACGAGGGGGTCAAGGCCGGCAGCATGCACCATATTGCCGCCTACGGCCTCACCGTGGTGGGAATGGCTGTTCTGGCGCTGATCTGCGGCGGACTGTCCGGCCGTTTCGGCGCCAAGGCCTCTACGGGCTTCGCGCGGAATCTGCGGCGGGAGATGTATCGGAATGTCCAGAAGTTCTCCTTTGCCAACATTGACAAGTTCTCCACCAGCGGCATCATCACCCGCCTGACCACAGACGTGACCAACGTCCAGATGGCTTTTATGATGGTCATCCGTATCGCGGTCCGGTCCCCCATCATGTTGATCTGCGCCTGGGTACTCACCCTGCGCATCAACCCCAAGCTGGCACTGATCTTCCTGGTGGTCATCCCGATCCTGGGCATCGGCCTGGCGCTCATCATGACCAGGGCCCACCCCATTTTTGAACGGGTCTTCAAGCGCTATGACCACCTGAACAACGTGGTGCAGGAGAACCTGCTGGGCATCCGGGTGGTGAAGTCCTTTGTTCGGGAGGACCATGAAGTAGAGAAGTTCGGCAAGGTCTCCCAGGAGATCTACATGGACTTCTCCAAGGCGGAGCGCATCCTGGCCTTCAATATGCCCCTGATGCAGATCTGTGTGTATGCCTGCATGATCTCCGTGTCCTGGATCGGCGCCAACCTGATCGTGGGCGGCAGCATGACCACCGGCCAGCTGACCAGTATGTTCAGCTACATCATGATGATGCTGATGAGCCTGATGATGCTCTCCATGGTACTGACTATGATCATCATGGCCCGGGCCTCCGCAGAGCGGATCACAGAGATCCTGAACGAGGAGAGCGATCTGAAGAACGGCTCCCAGCCTATCGAAGAGGTCAAGGACGGCTCCGTGGTGTTTGAGAACGTCAGCTTCTCCTACGCCAAGGACCCCAGCAAGGAGTGCCTGAAGAACGTGAACCTCACGGTGAAGTCCGGTGAGACCGTAGGTATCCTGGGCGGCACCGGCACCTCCAAGACCACCCTGGTCCAGCTGATCCCCCGTCTGTACGACGCCACTGAGGGCCGCGTCCTGGTGGGCGGCGCGGACGTCCGGGACTACGATATGGACGCCCTGCGGGACCAGGTGGCCATGGTGCTGCAGAAGAACGTGCTGTTCTCCGGCACCATCAAGGATAATCTCCGCTGGGGCAAAAAGGACGCCACTGACGAGGAGATGGTCCGGATGTGCCAGCTGGCCCAGGCGGATTCCTTTATCCAGGAGTTCCCCGACAAGTACGACACCTATATCGAGCAGGGCGGCTCCAACGTCTCCGGCGGGCAGAAGCAGCGGCTTTGCATCGCCCGGGCCCTGCTGAAGCACCCCAAGATCCTGATCCTGGACGACTCCACCTCCGCCGTGGACACCAAGACCGACGCCCTGATCCGCAAGGCGTTTCTGGAGGAGATCCCGGATACCACCAAGTTCATCATCGCCCAGCGGGTCTCCTCCATCGAGGACGCCGACAAGATCCTGGTGATGGACGGCGGACAGATCGTGGCCATGGGTACCCACGACGAATTGCTGAAAACCTGTGATATCTACCGCGAGACCTATGAATCCCAAATGAAAGGAGGCAGTGACAATGAGCAGTAAGCAGATCCGCAGCGGCGCCAAGGCACCCGGCCATCGCCGGCACATTGTCGGCCGCCTGATGGGCTATATCAAACGGGGGTACAAGGCCCGCTTCATCATTGTTCTGGTGTGCATTCTGGTCAGTGCCATCGCCAACGTGGCGGGCTCTCTGTTTCTGGGCAGTCTGATCGACGACTATATCACCCCCCTGCTGGGTGCGGCGGATCCAGACTTTTCCGGCCTGGTGCGGGCCCTGGTGATGATGGGTTGCCTGTTCCTGGTGGGTGCCCTGTGCGCTTACGCCTATAACCGGAACATGATCGTGGTGTCCCAGGGCGTACAGAAAACCATTCGGGACGACCTGTTCGGCCACATGCAGACCCTGCCTATCAAGTATTTTGACACCCACGCCCACGGCGACGTGATGAGCGTCTACACCAACGATGTGGACACCCTGCGGCAGATGTTCGCCCAGAGCATCCCCCAGGTCATCAACTCCTCCATGACCATTCTGGTCACCTTCCTGGGTATGCTGTTCACCAACGCCCTGCTCACGGTTGTGGTCCTGGTGTGCGTCTGCTTCGCCCTGGTGGTGACACGGTTCCTGGCCGGCCGCAGCGGCCGCTACTTCCTCCGCCAGCAGAGCACCCTGGGCGCCCTCAACGGTTATATCGAGGAGATGATCAACGGTCAGAAAGTGGTCAAGGTCTTCTGCCATGAGCAGGAGGCCCAGGACGGCTTTGACCGGGTCAACGACGAAATGTTCCACAGCGCGGACAAAGCCCACACCTACGCCAGCATCCTGATGCCTATCATGGTGAACATCGGCAATGTCCAGTACGTGATCGTGGCTATGGTGGGCGGCGCTCTGGCCCTCAGCGGGGTGGACACCACCATCACCCTGGGCGTTATTGCCAGCTTCCTGCAGCTGTCCAAGAGCTTTTCCAACCCCATCAACCAGATCTCCCAGCAGTTCAACTCCATCATCATGGCCCTGGCCGGCGCGGAGCGGATCTTCGCCCTGATGGACGAGGAGCCGGAGGAGGACCACGGCACTGTGACGCTGGTAAACGTGTCCTATGATAAAGAGGGCCACCAGCTGGAGGAGTCCGAGAAGCGCACCAACCTCTGGGCCTGGAGGGTCCCCCACAGCACTGACATGGTGATGGTCCCTGTGCGGGAAGAGGCGGATGGCTCCTTCACGGAGCTGAAGGCCCCCGAGGCTGGAAAAGACGAGGCCTGGGCCTGGAAATACCAGGAGCACGGCAAGGCCTTCTACCGCCCCATCCTGGGCCCGGTCCGGAATGTCGAGAGCGAGGACTACTACCTCATCAAGCTCTCCGGCGACGTGCGGTTCGACCATGTGGACTTCGCCTATGAGGAGGGCAAGACCATCCTCCACGACATCAGCCTCTTTGCCAAGCCCGGCCAGAAGCTGGCCTTCGTGGGCGCCACCGGCGCCGGCAAGACCACCATCACCAACCTGATCAACCGGTTCTACGACATTGCCGACGGCAAGATCCGTTACGACGGCATCTCCATCAACAACATCCGCAAGCCGGACCTGCGGCGCAGCCTGGGCATCGTGCTGCAGGACACCAACCTCTTCACCGGCACCGTCCGGGAGAACATCCGTTACGGCAATCTGGATGCCACGGATGAAGAGGTGGAGGCGGCCGCCGCCCTGGCCAATGCCGACGACTTCATCCGCCGCCTGCCCCAGGGGTACGATACCATGCTCACCGGCAACGGCGCCAATCTGTCCCAAGGCCAGCGGCAGCTGCTGGCCATTGCCCGGGCAGCCGTGGCAGACCCGCCGGTGATGATCCTGGATGAGGCCACCAGCTCTATCGACACCCGGACGGAGGCCATCGTTCAGCAGGGCATGGACTCCCTGATGTATGGCCGGACGGTGTTCGTCATCGCCCACCGGCTCTCCACCGTCCGCAACTCCAACGCCATCATGGTGCTGGACCACGGCCGGATCGTGGAGCGGGGCGACCACGACGATCTGATCCGCCAGCACGGACTGTACTATCAGCTGTACACTGGTGCCTTCGAGCTGGAATAAGCGAACATCAAAGCCACCGGAGCATTTGCTCCGGTGGCTTTTTTCTGTTCAGCGCCCCGCTCACGATTCCAGCATCTCCCGCACCAGCGCCTGGAAGGCCCGGCCCAGCTCCTTGGAATCCGCTCCTTCCAGTGCCTCCGCCCGGGCCATGATCCGCCGCAGGGTGTCCAGGTCCTGCTGCAGGAACAGCTCGCAGAGATACCGCTTCATCCTGCCGTTGTTGTACCGCTCCAGCGCCACCGTCAGCAGGTCCACCTTTTCCTCATACTCCGCCAGCCAGGCGGGCAGGCCCTCCGCCGCCACGGCCTGGCAGGTCCGCTCCTTCACGCGGCCCGTATCCAGGTCCCGGAAATCCCCCATCTTCCCCAGCTTCGGGCAGGGGAAGTCCCCGCACTGTCCGCAGTGGTCCAGTCCCTTTTCCCGGACGCAGCGGTGGACCTTGCAGGGCACAGTGTAGTATCCGTCGCAGGAGCAGCCGGGACACCGGCTGCTTCCCTCTGTCCGGCAGCGGGTACAGAGGGCGCAGGGCATCCCGCAGTATCCGTAGGCATAGTGGCTCATAGGTCCTCCTTCCCTTCCGGACCGGGAATCTCCGTCCCGTCCATCTCCCGGTCGATCAGCGCCAAGGCGATCCGGAACGCCCGGATGCGCCGTACCGTCAGCGTGTGGGGCGACGTGCCCGGTCGCAGCTTCTCCAGCGCCTTCTCACACTTGCGCAGGGTGGAGTCGATGGATCGCCGGGCCTCCGCCAGCTCTTCCCGTGTGTATCTCATCGCTTGCTCTCCGCAAAGTCCCATGCCTCCCGCAGCCAGCCCATCAGCTCTTCGTCGATCTGGTCCGCCTCTGTCACCAAGACATGGTGGGTCCAGCGGCCGGGATACGGCTCCGAGGCCGCCACCACCCGGGGCGAGTCCAGCCGGTACGGCAGTCCAACGGTCACCATCAGGCACATCTTCGGCCAGTCCTTCCGCCGCCGCACCGGCAGAGATGCCGCAGCGAACAGATGCCGGCCGTAAAAGCTGATCTGGCTTTTCTGCACCTTGACGGTTCCCTCCGGAAACGCCCCGTCCATCCGCCGGAACAGCGCTTCATACAGCGCCAGCTCCGCCGGATGGCCGTCGAAGAACATCCCCGCATCCGCTGTGCAGTGCTCTGGTACGCGCATAGTGATCCGCCTCTCCTCTTCCGGCCTCTTAATCTCCATCAGCGCCGGTTACAGGCCGTTGACCACCCGTTCCGGACGCTTGCCGTCCATCAGCTTTTCCAGATCCGCAAACACCATCCGCGCGGCCTCTCGGAACGCCGCATGGCTGATCCCGCCCTGGTGGGGGCAGAGGATCAGCCGGTCCGGGCACTCCGCCGCCAGCCGCACCAGCGGGTGCTCCGCCGTCACAGGCTCCGGGTCATAGGCGTCCAGCGCCGCCCCCGCCAGACGGCCGGAGCGGATAGCCTCGCACAGGGCCGCATCGTCGATCACCGCGCCCCGAGCGGTGTTCACCAGATAGCTCCCCGGCCGCATCCGGCCGAAGAACGCCCGGTCCAGCAGGTGGGTGCTCTCCGGCGTGGCGGGCAGATGGAGGCTGATGATGTCACAGGTCTCCGCCAGCTCGTACAGGGGCAGATACCGGGCGCCGCACGCCTCCTCCACAGCCGGATCCTGCCGGTGCCGGGCGTAGTAAAACACCTCGCTGCCGTTGGCCCGCAGCCGCTGCGCCGTAGCCTGGCCGATGGCGCCGAAGCCCACCAGCCCCACCCGGCAGGTGGACAGATCTTCCGGCACATGGGCTGCCAGCTCGTTCACCGCCTCATGCTGCTGCCCGGCCCGCACCATCCGGTCTCCCCACAGCGTCCGGTGCAGCAGCATGCTCATCAGCGTCACCGCCAGCTCCGCCACGGGGCCTGCGTTGCACCCGGCGCAGTTGCACACATAGATGCCCCGCTCCCGGGCCGCCGCCAGGTCAATCCGGTCGTAGCCCACCCCGTCGCTGTGGATCAGCTTGAGATGCGGCATCCGGGCGATCAGTTCCTCTGTCACCGGCGTCACCGGTGCGGCCACCAAAGCCTCCGCATCGCCGCCAGCTGCCAGCCAGCGCTCCTCCGGCCCCTCCCGGTCCGTGAACACCAGCTCCATCCGCCCCGCAGCGGGAATATCGGGCAGATACCGGTCATATCGGCTGCTGGGATGTAAGATCAAAACCTTCAACGCTCTTTCGCCTCCAAATCATTTGCCCGGCCCACTGCCTCCACATCTGCGGCGGTGATCCGCGTCAGGTCCTCCCGGTTGACGGACGCCTGTCCCGCCAGACGGCCCGCCTGCCGGACCAGGATCTGCTCAAACAGGTTTCGCACGCCCCGGGCGTTGCCGAAGGAGGCCGCATCCGCCATCCGCCTTTCCAGCAGGGAGCGCAGCGGCGCCTCCGCCTCCGGCTCCAGAATGTAGCACCCTTTTTCACACTGCATCCGGAAGATGGCCAGCAGTTCCTCCGCCGTGTAATCTGCAAAGTGGAGGAAGCGGTTGAACCTGGACTCCAGTCCCGGATTGGAGTGGATGAACTCGTCCATCAGCCCGTCGTAGCCCGCGACGATCACCACCAGGTCGTCCCGGTGGTCCTCCATGGCCTTCAGCAGCGTGTCGATGGCCTCCTGGCCGAAGTCGTTGGCCCCGCCGCCGTTGAGGGCGTATGCCTCGTCGATGAACAGCACACCCCCCAGAGCGGAGTCGATGACCTTCCGGGTCTTGATGGCTGTCTGTCCCACGTAGCCCGCCACCAGCCCGCTGCGGTCCACCTCCGCCAGCTGCCCCTTGGACAAGATGCCCAGGCTGTGGTAAACCCGTGCCATCAGCCGGGCGATGGTGGTCTTTCCCGTGCCGGGATTGCCGGAAAACACCATGTGGAGACTCATGTCCGCTGTGGGCAGGCCGTGCTGCCGGCGCAGACGCTCCACCGCCGCCAGATTGATGAGGTCTTTCACCTCCCGCTTCACCGCACTGAGGCCCACATAGCTGTCCAGCTCCTTCTGCAGGTCCTCGATGTTCTCTTTGGGGGGAGCTTTGGCGGTGTCTTCCTGTTTCTGTTCTGCCGCCTCTGGCGCCTTTTTCTCCCCGCCGTCTGCCGGCGGGATCCTTTTTTCTTTCTCCGGCAGCGGAGCCACAGGCACATGCTTCTCCGGTGTCGGAGTGCCCCAGAAGTCCGCGCCCATGCGGCTGAGGTTGTGCTCCGTCATAGAGCGGATCACCTCCAGCTGCCGCAGGATGATCTCGTCCTTTTTGCTCTGATCCCGCTTGTCCATCCGCTCACACCCCCCACAGTCTTGTATGTGCCAGCGCCCGGAACAGGCAGGCGGCGATCAGCCCCGTCAATGCCCCGGTAAAGAGGGACACCCCCAGCAGCACCGGCAGGTAGTACAGCGGCGCCGTGTTGCCCAGCGTCAGCACAGCTGCGGCCACCTGGCCGCAGTTGTGGGCCGCTGCTCCGCCCACAGACACTCCGTAGACGGAGAGGCGCTTCAGCCGGGAGAGGGCGATCATCACCCCCATGGCCGTCACGCCCCCCAGCAGGGAAAAAATCAGCGCGTTCATGTTTCCTGCAAAGACCGCCCCCAGCAGGCACCGGGCCAGCAGGATCAGCAGCGCCTGCCCCGGTCCCAGGGCGTACAGGGCGAACAGCGTCACGATGTTGGCCAGTCCCAGCTTGATCCCCGGAATGGGGATGGCCAGGGACAAGGGGAAGAAGTTCTCCAGATAGCTGAGCGCCAGCGCCATGGCCGTCAGCACCGCGCACAGCGTCAACTGTCTCGTCGTCAGTTTCATGGCGCCTCCTTATCCGATCACCAGATCCACGCCGTCATCCGCCGCCGCGCCGCCCTCCAGCTGCACGACGATCCGGGCGGGCAGGCACACGATGCTCTGTCCCCCGCGGGTGATCTCCCCCATGTGGACGCAGTCCTGGGTGGGGCAGTCGGACACCGTCACCTGGGCAGACTCTGGCCCAAAGGCCACCCGGAGGGTGTAGCCGTTGGACGTATAGGTCCGCTCCTCCGGTCCCGACAGGTCCGCCAGCACCACCCGATCCACCGGCTCGCCGTTCGCAGACACTACCGCCGTCAGCGGGCCTATTTCCTCTCCCCCAGTCCAGAACAGAGCCGTGCAGGCCACCGCCAGCGCCAGCACAGCGGCCGCCGCCAACGCATCCCAGCCGTTTGGCCGCAGCTTAGGAGACGATTTCATACGCATACCCCGCCGAATCGTCCGGCCGGAACCGGTCCGCGATGCCCGCAGTCACCAGCAGCCGGCCGTCCTCTGTCACCAAGATCAGGTCAAAGTCATAGACGCCGCTGCGCCAGAGCTCCAGCGCCCGGTCCTCCCCCATGACGAACAGGGCCGTGGAGAGGGCGTCGCACATCGTGCCGTTGCCCGCGGCCCCATCCGCCACCACGGTGACGGAGGTAAGTCCGCTCTCCGCCGGGCGGCCGGTGGCAGGATCAATGATATGGTGATAGACCTGTCCATTTTCCTCAAAATACCGCTGATAGCCGCCGGAGGTGACGGCAAAGGCGTCCGACGCCTCCAGGATCCCCGCCAAAGCCCCCGCGGACCGGGCCGGGTCCTGAATGCCGATCTGCCAGGGCTCCCCCTCCAAGTTCCCGCCGCAGACCCAGGTGTTCCCACCCAGGTCCACGATGCCGTGGGTGATGCCGTGCTCCTGGTAAATCGCAGCCATCCGGTCGCTGGCATACCCCTTGGCAATGGCTCCCAGGTCAATCCGGGTGCCCTGGTCCAGCGAGACAACGGTCCCCTCCTCCAGGTGGACATGCTCCGCCCCCACGCAGGGCAGCAGCAACGCCAGTTCAGCGTCCTCCGGCACCCGGTAGGTGTCCTCCGTAAAGCCCCAGGCAGAGGACACCGGCGCCAGGGTGATGTCAAAGGCCCCGTCTGTGGCAGCGCTGAAATCCAGGGCCCGGGCAATCAGGTCGCGAAGCTCCTCCCCCACATCCACCGGCGTCCCCCCCGCCGCGCTGTTCAACCGGGACACTGCGCTGTCCTCCCGGGTGCGGGAGAGCGCCTCATCCAGGCGGTAGATCTCGTCTTCCGCCGCCGCAAGCGCCGCCTCCGTCTCCCCGCCGCAGGCCCGCAGGCCCATCACCGTGTCCATAGCAAAGACCTGTACGCTCTGCATCTCCTGCGCTGCAGTGCCGCCGCAGGCGGTCAGGCTCCCCGCCAGCAGCAGTGACGCCAGCAGCGCGCCCAAACGTTTCATAAGCAAATTCCTCTTGTCATCAGTATTTTTCGCAAAAATTCTCATAATAGAGGAGTATACCACGCCCCTGGGCAAATCTCAACCGGCAATCCTGACTCCTGTTGGAAAAAAGGGAAAAGTCTGGCTCCTTCCCCTTGCAAAGGCGCGAAATATCTGCTATACTATCATAGTATGCCAGCGGAAGCGCATGTTTTCCCGCGGCTATTTTCGGAACAAACACCCTGGAGGTTGTCCTATATGTCCAAAAATCCTGTCAGTAAATCCAAGCCGGTAAAGCGGAACGAGCCCATGCACAACGCGCTCAAGTTTTTTCTGGCCGGCTGCGTGGCGGAGATCTATCTGTTGGTCATCCGCCGCTTCTATGTGAACGGCACCGCCAATGAGCTTCTCGCATGCGACGCCGCACTGCCCTATCTGATGGCCGCGGGTGCGGCAGTGGCTGTGATCGGTCTGGTCCTGGGCATCGTCTGGCGCCAGCAAACCAAGCGCCGCTGGATCGGCTGGTCGGTGTTTGCCGCCGGCGTTTTCCTGGGCGGCTCCGCCTGGATGATCCGCACCTTCTACGACTCCGCTCTCACCTTCCTGTGCGTGGTGGTTCCGGTGGTCATGCTGCTGGGCATTCTGTGGAATCTGTACGATCGGGAGTGCTCCTGGTCCCTGACCATCCTGGGTGCCTCCCTGATCGCCCTGTGGGTCTGCCGGCGGGTGCTGGACAGCATCTTCCTGGGTACCTATGTCCGGATCGCTGCGGTAGTCTATATCGTGGTACTGATCGTAGCGGCTTTCCTCACCAACAAGGCGGACAAGAATGGCGGCAAGCTGGGCAATCTTCAGGTGTTGACTGCCGGCGCGGATCCCATGCCCATCTATGCGGCTTGCGGCCTGTCCGTCGTGGCGCTGGCCATCGCTCTGTTCAGCAGCACCATCGCCTATTACGCCATGTGGGCCCTGGCCATAGTGGTCTTTGCCCTGGCGGTGTATTACACGGTCAAGCAGCTCTGATAGATCCGCAGCCCCCCTTCGGGCATTCCGAAGGGGGGCTGTTTTGTTCTCTCGCGTCCCGACAAAGGGCCCCCCTTTCCGCCGCCTTGCAGCGCAGTATGTCCCGCAAGGCAAGCCGCTTTTCGTGGGAAGAAACCGCTCTGCCGCCCTAAACGGCTCAATACGCACGGCGGAAGAAGCGTATGGTATTTCTTATAAGAGCCAGCCGCCAGGGCAGACGGTTGTTCTTCCGGCGGGAGGGTCCGGACTTTGCGGCATGAAAACTGCGCATCGGTGAGCGGAAAATTCGTTATCAGCGATCCGAATCCCAAAGCAGCAGGCCACTCTTCCACCAACCGCCGCTGGGCACTGCCGGAATTATAAAAAGCTTCTTCTCTGGCTTGACGTCCCTTCCAGGTCAAGCTGGAACAGTCCGCCGCCCCGGCACATGTCTGTGAGCAGATTCCAGCCATTGGGGACTGGACAGGATGCTGAAGAGTGCGGCCCCATGATCTGCGCTGCAATAAACAAAAGAGGATTCTCCGTACGAGGTCCTTCCGATAATCAAAGCAAAATCCGTCTGTGGTCAAGCCATAACCGCCGGTTAAGCCGGAGGCTTGCGTAGGCCCTATAAGAGCCTATTACCGGCAAGCGTCTCAAGATACATGGAAATTTATTCCGCTTGCATCACTTGCCATACAGCCCGTAAACGGGCAATCACCGTTCTAATAGCAGATTTCTATTAGCGGAAGGTTCATGTTAGCGGCTCACTTCACTCGATGTTTGATATTAAAGCTCTTTTTACGGGCCGCCCCACCGGCAGAGCTGATGGGGCGATCCAATGAGAAATCGCCGCAGTAAAAACTGCAGCGATTTCTAGTTTTGGCAAGGGGTAACAATCCAAATCCTCTCAGGTCGTTTGCAATTTTTCTTGAGAAGCATCCAACCGGCCTTCTGGCCAGCGGCGCCTTTGCGCCGTACAAGCGTTTTGCCACAGGCAAAACCTTGACGCAGGGCGAATTCACTTCGCCCGAGCATTTCAATCACCGAAGGGTGGAGCGACCAACGGGAGCGAAACCCAAAAGAAAATGCGACTTGTCGAAACAAGTCGCATTTTCTTTTGGAGCGGCTGATGGGAGTCGAACCCACCTATGCAGCTTGGGAAGCTGCCGTTCTACCGATGAACTACAGCCGCATCTGAGTTGTTATTATACCAGACCGCTTCATATTTTGCAACCCCCAAATCTTCTCCGGCATGAACGCCTTTTCGCGGACATAGATTCTACCATCGAAGCAAAGGGGGATCACCATGAAAAAACTCGTCGTGCTGCTGTGCGCCCTGCTGGCGCTGGGGAGCAGTGTCCAGGCGCTGGAAGTATCCGCGCCCTCGGCTCTGCTGATGGAAAAGGAGACGGGCACCGTCCTCTTCGCCAAGGACGAACATGCCAAGCTGGAGCCCGCCAGCGTCACCAAGATCATGACCCTGCTCCTGGTCATGGAGGCCGTAGACTCCGGCCGCCTCTCCCTGGACGAGCTTGTCCCCGTCTCCGCCCACGCCGCCGGGATGGGCGGCTCCCAGGTCTATTTAAAGGAGGGGGAGCAACTCTCGGTCTCCGACCTTATCAAGTGCGTGGCCGTGGTCTCGGGCAACGACTGCGCCGTGGCCCTGGCCGAGCGCCTGGCGGGCAGCGAGTCCGCCTTCGTGGACCAGATGAACCAAAAGGCCCAGTCCCTGGGCATGGCGGACACCCACTTTGTCAACTGCACCGGTCTCCCCGCCCCCGGCCACCTCACCTCCGCCTGGGACATTGCCCTCATGTCCCGGGAGCTGATCCTCCGCCACCCGGATATTCAGCAATACACGACTATCTGGACCGACTCCATCCGAAACGGCGCCTTCGGCCTCACCAACACCAACCGCCTGGTCCGCTTCTACGACGGGGCCACCGGCCTGAAAACGGGCTTCACCGCCTCCGCCCAATACTGCATGTCCGCCACCGCCCAGCGAAACGGCATGGAACTCATCGCCGTGGTGATGAAGTCCCCCACCACCTCAAATGTGTTTCAGGACGCCTCCAGCCTGCTGGATTACGGCTTTGCCAACTACGCCCTGATCACCCCCCAGCCCGAAAGCCCCCTGGCCCCGGTGGACGTGCTCCTGGGCCGGAGCAAGACCGTCCAGCCCCAGCTCCAGCGGGAGTGTCACCTGCTGGTGGAAAAGACCCAGGCCGATCAGGTCACCACCCGCGTCGATCTGGCCCAGGACGTCCAGGCCCCGGTGCACCCCGGCCAGACCCTGGGGGAGTTCCAGGTCTAT